>PVMK01126977.1_pt1 | contig 59279 bp, 55 predicted proteins | sample 1853481 | NCBI WGS metagenome assembly PVMK01 (sample SAMN08533507, study PRJNA380276) | Marine sediment metagenome, whole genome shotgun sequencing project.
TGGTGGGCGGACGCAGGCTCGAACTGCGGACCCCCGGCTTGTAAGGCCGATGCTCTCCCCACTGAGCTACCCGCCCGTATGTACCTTTGGCCTTAGCAATTCATCTGGTATCTGTCAAGGGAATTTTCATTGTGTGACATAACAAATAAAAAGCGCCCAACCGTATTGCGGCTGGACGCTTGATTGTCTAGTCTGCACTCTTGTCAGACCCTTTGTCAATCAGTGGGCCCTAATCTCATCAGAAGGTTCGGGGGTTTCAGCTGGAACCAAAACCTCTTCGTCTTCTTCTATAGGTTTTTTGAAAAGCTTTTCAGGATCGGCCACCACCAAGGCTTGTTTGAGCACTTCGTCCATGTGCTCCACCAGTATAAGTTCTATATCTTTCAAGATCTTGCCAGGAATCTCTTTAATATCTTTGGCATTTTCTTTCGGTATCAGAATTTTTTTGATCAGGCCGCGGTGCGCTGCCAGCACCTTCTCCTTCAACCCTCCTATGGGGAGCACCCGGCCTCGCAGGGTTATCTCACCAGTCATAGCCAGGTCTTTGCAAACAGGTACCTTGAGCAGAGCAGAGGCGATAGCCGTGGCCATGGTGATGCCAGCGGAAGGACCATCTTTGGGAATGGCACCCTCGGGCACGTGGACGTGTATGTCCAGTTTCTTGTAAAAATTTGGGTCGAGCTCCAGAGCTGCGGCCCGGGAGCGCACGTAAGTAAGGGCGGCCTGGGCCGACTCTTGCATGACCTCGCCAAGCTTGCCGGTGATGGTGAGGCCGCCTTTACCGGGCATGATGGCTGTCTCTATACCTAGCAGTTCTCCACCAACCTCGGTCCAAGCGAGACCAATAGCAAGGCCTATCTCGTCTTTCTCTTCAGCGCGGCCGTAGTGGAATTTGGGTACCCCGAGATGCTTATTTACACTTCTCTCGGTTATCTTGATTGTGGTCTCTGGCCCCTTTTTGACCACCACTTTGGCGACCTTGCGACAAATGGAAGCTATTTCCCGCTCGAGATTACGCACTCCAGCCTCTCTGGTATAGCGGCGGATGATCTCATAGATGGCGCCGTCCGAGAAGTAAATGTTTTCTGGTTTCAGACCATTGGCGTCGCTCTGTTTCTGAACGAGAAACTGTTTGGCAATGTTCAGTTTGTCGAATTCGGTGTATCCCGGCAACCGAATGATCTCCATGCGATCCTGTAGCGCCGGCGGAATGGAGAACAGCGTATTGGCAGTGGTGATAAACATAACCTCGGACAGATCGTAGTCAACGTCCAGGTAGTGGTCGTTGAAAGCGAAGTTCTGCTCCGGGTCGAGTACTTCGAGCAGTGCCGCAGAAGGATCACCGCGGAAATCCATGCTCATTTTGTCAACCTCGTCCAGGCAGAAGACAGGATTGTTGGATTTGGCCTTGCGCAGACTCTGGATAATTTTTCCTGGCAGTGCTCCGATGTAAGTCCGTCGGTGGCCGCGGATTTCGGCCTCATCCCGCACACCGCCCAGCGAAAGACGAATGAAATTTCGCCCTAAAGCGCGAGCAATTGATTTGGAGAGCGAAGTTTTGCCTACTCCTGGGGGACCCACGAAGCAAAGGATGGGGCCCTTCATCTTCTTCACCAGCGCCTGAACCGCCAGGTATTCCAGGATTCTCTCTTTCGGTTTTTCAAGGCCATAGTGGTCCTCGTCCAGGATGATAGAGGCCTGGTCTATATCTAATTTGTCTTTGGTGCGCTCGTACCACGGGAGGGAGAGCAGCCAGTCTATATAGTTTCGTACCACCGTGGCCTCAGCAGACATGGGCGACATCAACTTGAGCTTTTTAAACTCAGAGCGAACTTTAGCGGCCGCCTCCCGCGCCATGCGTTTGCGTTTGATGCGTCTTTGTAACTCTGCTAGTTCGTTTCGAAAATCATCCTTCTCGCCCATCTCTTTCTGGATGGCGCGCATCTGTTCGTTCAGATAATACTCCCGCTGGGTCTTTTCCATTTGTTTTTTGACCCGGCCTTTGATGCGCTGCTCAGTTTGAATGATCTCGATCTCACCGCTGATGTAGGCATAGAGCATCTCTAGCCGATTGAATTGCGGGATGGCTTCAAGCAGCTTCTGCTTGTATTCGATCTTGAAAGGCGTGTGGGAGGCTATGGTGTCGGCCAACCGCCCTGGTTCCTCAATTGAGGAAACCGAGAGAACCATCTCCTGGGAGATTTTCTTATTCAGCTTGGCGTATTTTTCAAAGGCCTGAACAGTGCTGCGCATCAAGGCTTCGATCTGAACATTCTGCTCAGTTTTCTCCTCGATTGACTTCACCTGCACCATAAAAAAGTCATCGTTGCTCAAGAATTGAGCAATCTTGCCTCGTTTCTTGCCTTCCACCAAGGCTTTTACCGTACCATCTGGCAGACGAAGCAATTGCAGAATTGTCGCCACGGCTCCCATTCGGAAGATGTCCTTTTCCGTGGGATTGTCAGTTTTTGCCTTTTTCTGGGTGGCGAGAAAAATGGTTTTTCCCTCCCCCATGGCGTGCTCTAGGGCCTTGATTGATTTTTCCCGGCCAACGAAAAGAGGAGCGACCATGTTGGGGAAAATAACGATATCCCTGAGAGGCAACAAGGGATACTCGGGAAGTCCAAACTGGTCCCCTTCGTCAACACTGTCGCGATTTTTCTTTAACATACCCATCATTATCTCGTTCAGTAAAGAAAAGGCTACGTGGTAAAATGCGAGTAGCCTTTCACTAGGTTCTTGAAAGCCGCATTAGCTATTCTTGCGCCTCTATGTCTTTAGGCTGATTCCAAGGAGCCTTCATACAGCAGAAGTGGCGTTTCCATGTTTGTTACTACCCCTTCACTGATAACGCATTCACGAATATCTGGCTGGGAAGGAATCTCGTACATAATGTCCAGCATGATGTTTTCGAGGATACTCCTCAGTCCTCGAGCTCCAGAGTTCCGCTTCATGGCTTCATGGGCCACAGCTTGCAAAGAGCCCTCAGTAAAACGCAAGGTCACATCTTCCATGCCGAAAAGCTTCTGGTACTGTTTTATCAGAGCGTTCTTCGGCTCAAGCATGATTTTCATCAACTCGTCTTCGGTCAGTTCGTGTAGGGTTGCCACCACAGGAAGCCGCCCGACAAATTCAGGAATCATACCAAACCTGATCAGGTCTTCGGGCTGCACCTGCACGAGAATCTCGCCCAATTTGCGCTCTTCCCGTTTTCTGATCTCAGCTGCGAATCCCAGGGCCTTGACGCCGATGCGTGACTTGATTATGCCCTCCAGGTTGTTGTAAGCGCCACCACAAATAAACAGAATGTTCGTGGTATCAACCTTGATAAATTCTTGCTGGGGATGCTTCCGTCCTCCCTTGGGAGGGACATTGGCAATGGTGCCCTCCAGGATCTTCAATAGAGCCTGTTGGACTCCCTCTCCAGAGACGTCCCGGGTGATGGAAGGGCTGTCCGCTTTGCGAGCGATTTTATCTATCTCGTCAATATATACAATGCCGCGGGATGTTTTTTCCACGTCGTAGTCAGCTGCCTGAAGCAGATTGACAATAATGTTTTCAACGTCCTCGCCAACGTAACCCGCCTCAGTAAGAGTGGTGGCGTCGGCAATGGTAAAGGGAACGTCAAGGATGCGGGCTAGGGTTTGGGCCAATAGCGTTTTCCCGCATCCTGTCGGGCCGATCAAAAGAATGTTGCTCTTCTGGATTTCCACATCCTCCATCTCAGCCTGGGATTCAATGCGCTTGTAATGGTTATAAACTGCCACCGAGAGAATCTTCTTGGCCTTTTCCTGGCCGATGACATAGTCGTCGATAGCCTCCTTAATCTCGGAGGGTTTAGGTATACTGCTTAACTTGGCAGCCTCTTCCTTTTCAAATTCTTCAGCAATAATGTCATTACAGAGTTCAATACACTCGTCACAAATGTAAACGGTGGGACCAGCTATGAGTTTCTTGACCTCATCCTGGCTTTTTCCGCAGAATGAGCAGACCAGATCTCCTCCCCGGTCATCTTTCTTCCTCGTCATCTAATCCTCCTTTACCAACCAATGTCGCACAGCGTCCCCTTTTTTCTCTTCCCGTGTGTCATGGATATTATAGCAGAATAGAGGTTATATTCAATGGCTTCTCTAATCATCCTTGCCCTCCGGAGCTTTCTTGGGCCCCTTTTCCTTGGAATCCTCCTCCGGAATCTCCCGCTTGACAATGACTTTGTCAACAATACCGTATTCTCTTGCTTCCTCCCCGCTCATGAAAAAGTCTCGATCAGTGTCACTTTGAATTTTTTCCAGAGGTTGGTCGGTATGATGAGACAGTAGGTCGTTTAGTCTCTCGCGCATTCTCAAAATCTCTTTGGCCTGAATTTCCACATCGGTTGCCTGTCCTTGGAACGCTCCCAAGGGTTGGTGGATAAGAATACGCGAATGTGGCAAGGTGAACCTCTTTTCTCGCGTCCCTGCTGCCAGCAAGAGAGCGCCCATGCTAGAGGCCTGTCCCAAACACAGGGTTGCCACGTCCGGTTTGATGTACTGCATGGTGTCGTAGATGGCCAAGCCGGCGGTGACCAGTCCTCCAGGTGAATTAATATAAAGGTTTATGTCCTTATCCGGGTCGTCAGATTCCAAAAAAAGCATCTGGGCTATAATCAGATTGGCCACCTCATCGGACACCGCCGCGCCCAGAAAAATGATGCGATCTTTGAGTAGCCTGGAGTAAATATCATAAGCACGCTCCCCGCGGCTGCTTTGCTCGACAACGATGGGTATCAGAGTCATGAACGTTCCTCTCTCTTACTTTTGTCTTCCCCGGGGCCAGAGGCCGCTTCCTCCACTTCTGTCATGTCCGCGTGGTCCCGGAGGAAATTGATAACCTTTTCCTCCATCAACTGACGTTTGTACGGTTCCATCAAATTACTATTCTGGTAAAAATCTCTCACTTGTTCATACGATTGGTTCATATCCTTTGCGGATCTGTGCAGCCCCTGCTCCACTTCCTCATCGCTGATCTCGAGGCTTTCCTGATCAGCAATTTTCTCCAGGAGAAAGGTGCCTCGCACCCTTCTTTCAGCAGGTTCTCGATTGCGCTCCTTGAAGGTCTCTTCATCCATTCCTGCCTGCTCAAGGGTGAGATTCTGGGCGGATAGGCGGTAACTAATGGTGTCCAACATTCTTTGCAATTCCTGTTCCACCATGCTCTGAGGAACATCAAAGGGATTACGGCTGATCAACTCGTCCAAGATTTGCGTCCAAACTTCCGCATCTATTTGGTCCCCTTTCCTGCTTTCCAATTCCTGGCGTACAGTAGTGCGCAAATCTTTAAGATTATCAAAATCACCAAGGTTTTTGGCAAACTCATCATCCAGCTCTGGAAGCCCTTGCTCTTTAATATCCTTGATCTCCACCTGAAAGGTGGCATTCTTGCCGGCGAGATTCTTGTTGCCATAGTCAGCTGGAAAGGTAACCTCGATCTCTCTTTGTTCACCCTTGCTTGCACCAATAAGCTTGGTTTCGAACTCGGGGTTGAAACGATTACCACCTACTTCCAGGTGAAAGCCCGTGGCTTCACCATCAGGAACAGGCTTACCCTCAGCGAAGGCTTTGAAATCAAGAACCGCGTGATCTCCTTGTTGAATGGGACGCGGTTCCTCAAGGGATTTGAGATAAGAGTTCGCTTGTCGACGCAACTCGAGTTCAGCGTCAACTTCTTCCTCATTGACAACCAGTTGTTTTCTCTGAACCGGTATCTTTTTATAATCCTTGACAACGACTTCCGGTTTCACCTCCACCATAAATGAATAGCGGAATGGCTCTCCCTCCAGTAACGGTTCTCTGTCAAGGTCTGACTGACCAACAGCCTCAATGTCGGTTTGTTCCAGGGCTTCCATTAAAGTCTCGTTAACGAGTTCTAAGCCAACCTCATGGTTGACCTGATCCGCATACTGCCGCTGGAGAATTGCCAACGGGACCTTGCCGGGGCGAAACCCTCTAACCTTCGCAGTGCGATTAAGCTGTCGATAAGCCTTCTTGAGGTGACGATTCACCTTTTCCTCAGGGAGCTCTACATGCACCTTGCGAGCAGTCTCACTAATTTCTTCAATGGAAATCTTCATTTGGCTATGATCTACTACTCCCCCCCAATGTTGTTTGAAAAGACCCCAGCTTCAACTCCTGGACGCTGGTTGCAAGAATCTACAGACAACACATCTCCACAAGTGCTCCCAGATCCACCGACAATATAATCATAGTAGGTGGTATCTGGCAACCCTTAACCCGGATGTTTAGGCCATCTTCGTGGTCTCGCGACAGCAATTCATGAAATATGCGGGCTGAAAGCCAAAAGAAAGGGCTAGCCCGGCCTGAGCCAACCCTCTGCAATTACCGCTGGTGCGAGAGGGGAGATTCGAACTCCCAAGCCCTTAGGGCGCTGGATCCTAAATCCAGTGCGTCTGCCAGTTCCGCCACCCTCGCACTACGTCTAAAACGTACTAATCGTAAAATAGTTTACCCTCCTGCCCGACTGATTTGCAAGAGATTTTCCTTGCTTCAGTAAATTCAATTGAGTACTGTGTTTACAGACAAACCTCGCTGTACTCAAGGATTTCGTGTTAGCCCGGATTATTGCAGTAATCCGCAGAAAGAAAGAAAGAATAGGAATAGCTGCACAGTTATTTTACTCTGATAAGGAGACAACTGTATGAGTAAAAAAACAAGAAAGGCAGCGTGTATTTTCGTATCTCTGTTGATGTTGAACTTGACATTCGTCAGCTCAACATTCTGTCAACAGCTGACTGTAAAAAAACAAAAAGATGGGAGTATAAAGATACAAAGTACCCCCACAAAGGTGAAGGCACGCATTGCAAACATGGTCTATTGTAGGACAATTGACGAGCTGATCAAAGAAGAGAAAAGTACGCTTAACAAGCTCATATCCGAAAATAGGTATGGAGAGCTTAAAGACTCTATAGAAATTATTGAGGGTCTACGGGGATTAAAAGTACAGAAATGTAAATAATTGGGGTAGAAAAGCCAGACTGACAAAACGGAACTATCTCAGGTGCACGGCTACCTCAGCTCCATTTTCGTTGTTGGGGATGATTACGCCATGTCCTGGCATTTGTGACCTGCCATCCGGTGACAGTATTCGCCTGCCACCTGCTACTCCATACCCTACAATCTACTCGTTTGGAGTTCGTTGAGAGGTAGGACCAGAATAATATTGTTGCAACGCTTCCCCTCAATTTCCTAATATAAACAAACCGGTTTGGCTCCACTGATATGAACGGTCAAGAAGGATGAGAAAGAAAAAATCACCACTGCGGGTACTAATGGTCTTTTCGGAGGTTGCGCCTTTTGCCAAGACCGGGGGGCTTGCCGACGTGGGCGGTGCTTTGCCCCTTGCTTTGAGCAACCTAGGCTGCCAAGTGCGAATTGTAATGCCTTTCTATAACCGTTTCGTCGAGGAGTTAGCGGGGGCAGACCCTGTGGTGGAGAACCTGCCGGTGGAGTTAGGCTCCCAGGTGATTGACACTGATATCTATCGCGGTAAACTCAACGATACCATAGAAGTCTACTTCATCCGCCGGGATGAATTCTTTGACCGAACCTATCTCTATGGAACCCCAAAAGGTGATTATTTCGATAATTTTCAGCGCTTCACCTACTTCTGTAAAGCTGCGCTGTCTTTATGCCCTGCGGTAGAGTTCCAGCCTGACATCGTTCATTGCCATGACTGGCAGAGCGGCTTGATCCCCGCCTACCTGAAACACTTGGTTGCAGCTGAGGACTACTTGGCCGCGACCGCGAGTATGTTTACCATACACAACATTGCATATCAGGGGCAGTTCGCTGCAAAACTATTTCCACAGACCGGGTTGCCCGGACGTTTTTTCAGTATGGATGGCATGGAGTTCTGGGGCGGGATTAACTTCGTGAAGGCGGCTATAGTTTGTGCGGATGTCATCACCACAGTCAGCCCTCGCTACAGCGAGGAGATCCAGACCAAGGAATACGGACATAAGTTGGAAGGCGTTCTTCAAATGCATCACCGCAAGCTGCACGGCATTATGAATGGTGCCAACTACGAGGAATGGAATCCCGAAAGCGACCCGTATATCGCCGCCAACTATTCGAGGGAGAACCTAGAAGGCAAGCACATGTGCAAGCTGGACCTACTGCGCACGGTAAAGCTTCCGAAAAGACTCATGAACAGGCCGCTGATTGGAGTTGTTTCCAGATTGGCAGATCAGAAGGGTTTTGACCTTTTAGCGGCCGTCATGGATAAATTCATGGCTCATGACCTGGGTCTGGTAATTCTTGGGGTTGGGGAAGATAAGTATCACACGATGCTGACCGCGCTCGCTGAGCGCTATCCAGAAAAGGTCGCAGTACGGCTGGAGTTCGATGAGAGGTTGGCCCACAAGATCGAAGCTGGTGCGGATATGTTCCTGATGCCGTCTCAGTACGAACCCTGCGGCCTGAATCAGATGTATAGCCTGCGCTATGGCACCGTGCCGATCGTGCGGGCCACCGGCGGTCTGTACGACACCATCACCCCTTTCAATCCCACGAAAGGAGAAGGTGTTGGCTTCCGGTTCACCAATTACAAAGCGGAATCATTCTGGGACGCCACCAAGACAGCTCTCGATCTCTTTTCCCAAACTGAGACCTGGCGGCAAATTATGCAGAACGGCATGGCCATGGATTTCAGTTGGCAGTCCTCCGCCCAAGAATATTTAAAGCTTTACGAAAAGACTGTGGCCGAGAAGAAGCGGGCAGGGGGCAGCCCCGCGACTGAGCACGGGACAGGCAAGCAGAAGGCAGGTAAGGCAAGACAGAGGGACAAAGCATAGAAAACCTACGGTACGGTTTTTAAGAACCTCCCAATGGCTGACTTTAGTCACTTTAGCTCACTTTAGTACATTTTAGGCATTTAACTTGAAGAGGAAGGTGGAAATGACTCCCAAACGAATTGTTTTTTTGGTTTTCGGATTGCTGTTTGCAACGTTCATTATTCAGAATTCTGAAGTGGTGCAGGTGAAGTTTCTCTTCTGGGGCACACAGGCATCTCGGGCTATTATTCTGCTGGGGGCTTTCATTCTGGGTATCATAGTGGGCTGGGTGTCTGGACGGGTGACGAAGAAAGGAAAATCGTCGCCGGCGAGCACTGGGAAATAACCTCTGACCAGTTGTATCCAGTAGTAGAACCGAGCATGCCCACTGGCTCCTGACTCCTTTGCAATCAGCACCAGGCTAAATGGGAGTCGCCCTTGGAGATAAACTCGTATGGGACTTGGCATTGAAGCGCAAGCATTGTGGCTGCTGATAATTGCGGCAGCCGTTGCCATGTTCACCAAATACATTCGGCTGCCCGTACACTATCGCCTTGGTAGTCGTAGGCATAGTGATGGGGGCACTTGATCTTCTGCCGCAGATGCTCCTGACCCCGGAATTGGTCTTTCATATCTTCCTGCCAATCCTCCTCTTTGAAGCTGCATTTAACATAGACATACTTGACCTCCAGAAAAATGCTCGTTCCATTGCGATGTTAGCCTTGCCAGGTGTGCTTATAGCCACCACTGTCACTGCTGTTGTTACCTATTACGGTTTTCAGTTGTGGAATGGAGGCCCAGACTTTTCCTGGGGACATGCGTTCCTTTTTGGTGCCATTGTCGCCGCCACCGATCCCATCTCGGTCTTGGCTCTTTTCAAAGAACTTGGAGTGACTCGGCGGCTCTCGCTCATAATCGAGGGCGAGAGCATCTTCAATGACGGCGTGGCTGTGGTGCTTTTTGGAGTTCTTCTGGGAATAGCCCAAGGTGACGATTCCAATCTCCTCTCTGCTGGGCGCCAATTTGTTGTGAGCGTGGTTGGGGGAGGTGGGATCGGAGTGCTCCTGGGCCTGGCCATGGCCAAGGTAATGAGTTTGGTGGACGACCATCTCATTGAGATCACTTTGACCACTATTCTCGCTTTCAGTGCTTACCTGCTAGCAGAGCACTTGCACATTTCCGGGGTGATGGCGGTCATAGGGGCTGGTTTAATGACCGGGAATTACGGTACTAGGTGGGCCATGTCACCCACTACCCGAATTTCAGTGAGCGATTTCTGGGAATATGCAGCCTTTTTGGTAAATTCCGTTCTGTTCCTCATGATCGGTATAGAAGTAAAAATAGTTAACTTTGGGCCACTTTGGGTAGCTGTGCTGCTGGCGGTGGCGGCCATGATTTGTGGGCGGGCCGCCGCAGTATTTTGCACTGCGCCCCTGATTGGTAAAGTGGATAAGCCCCTACCTGGAAGCTGGCAGGGAGTGCTTTTCTGGGGCGGTATTCGGGGAGCCATTTGCATGGTACTCGCCTTGAGTTTGCCCATAGACCTTCCCCTACGCCAGCTTTTGATGGCCATGATTTTTGCGGTGGTGATTTTTAGCCTGCTGGTCCAAGGATTGAGCATCAAGATGGTGCTCCAGAAGCTCGGGCTGATTCAAGGCGACTCTCAACAATCTTATGAAACAAGGAAAGGTGAAGTCTTCGCCTTAGGCCGAGTGCAGTTGGAGTTGGAGCAAATGGTTGGCCGCGGGCTTCTGACCCAAAGCAACTACGAACTCTTGGCACCGCGTTTGCAAGATCGAGTGAAGGAACTGCATATGGATTTGGAGGAAGCTGCCGCCGAGCATCAAAATGCGGTCGCCGAGGAATTGCACCTGGCGGAAGAACGGTTGCTCCATGCTGAAAAGGACGGAATCAAGGAGGCTTACCTGGCGGGGATTGTCTCGGAAAAAGTCATGAAAAAACTTCTGAGTCAAGTTGACGAGAGACTCTTCTTTTTAGAGATATCAACAAAAAAACGTGGTGCTCCCACTGATCCCAAGGAGAGTGTGTGACGGAAAATGAGAAACTGCTGAAGGCTTGGGATCAGCTCGTACGAACGCTGAGCCAGAAGGAAGGGTTGAGCGGCGATCAGGCAGTCGCGCATGTGAAAAAGCATTTTCCCGAGCTCTACGAGCTTTATAAGGAAGCGAAGAGACCAAGGAGAGTCAAAACCTCAGACTAGCCTTATCCCTCCATTCCGCACGGCGCCACAGAGCGCATACCCTAACTAGGCACCAGGCAGTAAGCACTAGGCACCGCTTCATTTCGCATTTCTCAATGCGCATTTCACATTTCTCATTCTAATAGATTCTGTTTGAGTCTCATCCCCTAATGTGCATTGCAAAATGTGCAATGATAAATGTGAAATGTCTACTGCCAGCTGCTAACTGCCTCCTGAGTACGGGTCTCGACTCCACGAGACGAATGCAGTATCATTTGCTCCATGAAAGTGATTATTCTCATTATTTATCTGTTTTTTTTCAGTGTCTCCCTTGGGCTCAAGTGGTTGAACATCAATTACCTGAAAGAAAAAGGCCATCAAGTCCCTGCCGAATTCTCCACAGCCATTGATGCTGAGACCTTACGAAAAACCATATCATACACGGTTGAAACTAGCAGGCTAAGTACTGTCTTGTCGCTGCTCAATAACCTTTTCGTGATTGTTTTTCTGTTCGGGGGATTTATCATCATTTACGATGGCTGGGTCACTTCCCTCTCCAAATCCTTTGTCGTGCGGGGTGTGTTTTTCGTACTGGGCCTCATGTACCTTGGGACCATTTTCAGTATCCCCTTCAGTCTCTACAAGAATTTCAACATTGAGAACCGCTACGGCTTCAATACCATGACAGGTCGGCTCTGGCTGAGCGATTTAGTGAAGTCCACTGTCATCTCCACCGTGCTCTCGACGCTTCTGGTTGCGGCTGCCCTTTTTCTCGTTCGTTTCAGCCCAGGGTGGTGGTGGCTGTGGGTATGGGCTGTTTTCCTGCTCTTTAGTATCTTTCTCATGTACATCTCGCCTTATGTTATCGAACCGCTCTTTTTTAAATTTGAACCGGTGCAGACTGAAGGACTGGAAGCTGAGATCAGGGCTCTGGTTGAAAAAGTAGGGATCAAGGTGAAGAATGTTTTTCAGGTGGATGCTTCCAGACGTAGCCTTCACTCCAACGCTTACTTCTCAGGAATCGGCAGGGTAAAGCGGATCGTGCTTTTTGATACCCTTCTGGAAAGTATGACTCACCGGGAAATATTGGCGGTCCTAGCCCACGAAGTGGGGCACTGGAAGAAGAAGCACGTGATGAAAAGAATCATCTTGACCGAGATAGTGGCCCTGGGAGCAATTTTTCTTGCTTACAAATTGCTTGGTTGGGAGGGGTTGCCAGGAATAATCGGGCTGGAGCAGGGTTCGTTCTACGTGCGAGTTTTCATACTTGGATTTCTCAGCTCGCTGTTGCTGTTTCCCTTGACTCCAGCTCTGAGCCTTCTCTCCCGCAAGCATGAATGGCAAGCGGACAAATTTGCCTGTGAGCTCACGGGAAGACCACTAGATTTGGCAGAGGCTTTGATAAAGCTTTCCAAGGAAAATCTGGCCAATCTCCACCCTCATCCCCTCTACGCTGCTTTTTATTACAGCCATCCACCAGTGGTGGAGCGAGTAAGGAGGCTGCAGGGAAAAACCACTGCCGCAGCAAGTGATTCATGAAATATCCAGGCTAGGTTGACATCTGTGGGGGAGAGAATCAAAATATATATTTAATTTCAAATAATTAGAAGGTGTCAACTGGGTTGGCGTGAGCTGGGGGAGTCTTCCCTACTCAACATGTCATTCTAGCCCACTATTGACAAACTGGCCACCGCCCTGTATAGGTCTCGAATTAAGATGCCGCACTGCCTTCAACAAAGGAGGACGACATGAACAAGGCCGATCTGGTTAACGAGGTAGCCAAGGTAGTCAAAACAAAAAAAGAGGCCCAGGCTGCAGTAGACTGCGTTTTTGCGACGATCACCAATGCATTGAAAAAGGGGGACGCAGTCACCCTGGTAGGGTTCGGAACTTTCAAGGTTCAAGAAAGAAAGGCAAGGAAAGGGAGGAATCCTCAGACCGGCGCAGAAATTTTCATTGAGGCCCGGAAGGTTCCCAAGTTCGTAGCGGGAAAGCCTTTGAAGGATGGGGTGAGATAGAGCAGATTAATTACTTAGTCAGGACCATCTTTGGCTTAAGGATAGCTTTAGCCTCTTGACGAGAGTGCACGTGAGCCTCGTCAAGAGGCTTTTTTGTGCTTTAATAAAAAGGGCATCTCATCTTGCTCAGATGAGATGCCCTTGATAAACGAGTTTTTGCCAACTAAAGCTTTTTGACGTCCTGGGCGGCGGGGCCTTTGGTGCCCTCTCCCACTTCAAAGCTCACGCGGTCACCTTCATAAAGAATTTTGAAACCGGGCATGTCGATGGCGGAGTGATGGACAAATATATCTCCACCCTCGTCTTGCTCAATGAAGCCATACCCCTTCTTCTCACTAAACCACTTAACTGTTCCTTCTGCCACTGCATTGACCTCCTGAATAAGTTTTTTTCCAAGCCTCGGGCCGCCACTCTGGCAAAGGAAAAAATCCTCGAAAGCCCAACCGACTTGAAAGCTCAAATTCGTCCCTTAACACAGAAAAGTAACGGAGTCAAGTAAGAAAAAAAGTAGGAAAATTTGTATTTGTCGCCCGCTCACATTGTGAGTGAAGCTCGCAAATATGAGAGCAAACTGAGTTCCTGGGACGCGGAAGTGCTAAGCCACCTAGTAGCCACCCGAAAACTCCAGATGGCGCAAGCCTAACTATCTCCTTTTGCCTGTCCCTTAGCAGTCCGAATATGGGTCAAGGCTTGGCGAATGTGAAGTGAGAGGCTTTGTACCAAAGCTCCAACTTCGTCCGGTGATTTAACTGGTGAGCCAGCGACTTCGGCCAATATGCTCAGCTGACTCCTCACTCTCTGCAACTCCTTGATGGCCTCATCAAGATTTTCTGTGAGGGTGATTTCCTCCCCGCTCGTCATGATCTCACTCCTGGTAGATTTGATCCCGTATAGACTCTATGTCATTAGACCAAGAATTGTTTGATTTTGGCGACTAACTTATCCATGGAGAAAGGTTTCGTCATGACACTACCTGACCAGGAGAAGGCTCAAGCCAGGTACAAAGGTTATGATGAGCAGAGCCACAAGGAGGATGCCCAGAAATGGTAGGGTAGCAGCGCTGAGACGGAGGACGGACTTTTCGAATCTGAGGCTGGCAATGAAGAGATTCATCCCTATGGGTGGTGTGGAGTAGCCGATCTGAAGGTTGGTGAGGAAGATGATGCCAAGGTGGAGGAGGTTGATGTCGTAGCCCTGGGCTATAGGGACAATAAGCGGTGCCACGATAACCAGGGCAGAATAGACATCAAGCAAACACCCCACGAGCAGGAGAAAGACGTTTAACATAATCAGAAAAACGAACTTGCTCTCCACGTGGCTCTGGATCCAGAGCAAAATTTTGCTGGGTACCTGCTGATCAATTAGAAGGCTGTTGAAGGCGAGGGCTGCACCCATAATGATGATGATACTGCCAACCATTACCACGGTCTTAACAACGATCGTCGGCATTTGGTTGAGCTTCACATCTCTATTGATGAGCAGGGCCACCAGGAGAACATAGACCACGGTAACCACTGCTACTTCACTCACCGCCAGAAAACCACTGTAGATTCCACCAAAAACCACCACAGGAAGCAATATCTCCCAGATTGTCTCCCGGAAAGTGCCGATGAATTTCTGGAAATCGAAGCTGATGACTCTACACTCGCCCCGGACCCCTTTATACATGCTGTATATGGAGAGCAGGACAATCAAAAAGACACCGGGTATAAGGCCGGCAAGGAAAAGCTTAGGGATACTGACGCTGGCAACAACCCCGTAGATGATCATGGGTAGACTCGGTGGAAAGAGAAGCCCGAGGCTGCCCGAGCTGGTAAGCAGTCCGAGCGAGAAGTCTTCCGGATACCTATCTTCCAGCAGGGCCGGCAGAAGCAACCCCCCCAGGGCGACGATAGTGATGCCGGAAGCCCCGGTTAGTGCGGTGAAAAAGGCGCAAGACAGTAGGGCAACCACAGCGAGGCCTCCACGAACGCAACCGAAGATTGCCGTGGAGAGTTTTACCAGTCTTTTCCCGGCACCACTTTCCGCCAAAATATAGCCGGCGAAGGCGAAAAATAGCAGGGCGATGAGAAGGGGATTGGACGCCAGACGGTACATTTCAATGATCACAATGGAGAGGTCGATCCCCATAAAATAGAACCAGAGCAAAGCGACAGCGGAGATGACAACGAAGAGCGGGGCGCCGGAGATCGCTGCGACTATCAGGAGGAGGGTCAAAACTATCTTCATGTCTCCACCCCTTCCGGTTGCCGAATAAGCCCGCTGATACAGCTGAAGCCAAATCTGAAAGCCATCAGGGCAAAACTGATGGGAAAGATAAGCTCCAACCACCAGTATGGAATGGAGGCAAAGGCAATATCTCCGGCCAACCGTTCACCCTGGACAAAGTTCCAGGAGGCCCAGAGAAGGAGAAGACACACAACAAAGGAAATAAGACAACACATAAGGTCTGCCATGAAACTTAGACGGGCCGGCAGGACTCTTGGTAGCAGGTCGATACGTATGTGCTTTCTCTCCAGGGTGGCTCTGGCTGCTCCCAGGAAACTTATCCAAAGCACGCCGTGTCTGAGCAGATCATCACCCCAAACAAGGCCGAAGGAGAAAAAATTGCGCAAGATAACTTGCGCTACGGCGAAAGCGACAAGAAAACCAAGGAGGAGCACAAGCACCCATTTCTCCAGACTACCTAGAAACTGGTTCGTTCTCTTTAGGTAACTGGAAAATGATGTGCTCACGGACTTTCACCCTTGCTCGCCCTGTACTCCTCAACCATTTTTCTGACCTTCCGGAGGGTGTCCTTGGGGAGAACTTTTGGATCAACATCAGCCATGGCCTCATCCAGCAGTTCCTTGAAACGGTTAAGTTCATTAGGTTCAATGGTTATTTTCTTGACCCCTCGTTTGAGCATAAGTTCCAGGGCCTCCTGGTTGTCTTTTCTGGTTTTCACGGTGAGGAGGCGAAGATATTTTCTACAGACCCTTATGGTGGTTTCTTTATCCTGGGGGGAAAGTCGCGCAAAAGTTTTGCTGCTAATAATCAGTCCGATGCCAACGTAGGAGAGCGGCACATCGGTGATGTATTTGATTCGAGTGTACCATTGAGTCACCAGGGCATAGTAAGGCGAGTTGTAAACCGCCTCCAGGAGGTTGGTCTGCAAGGCTACCAGCACATCCGGCGCACCCACAGTAACCGGCGAGACCTGAGCTTTGGCGAAGACGGCGTTGGCCATGGGTGCATTGGTCGTACTCCAAACCTTTTTTCCTTTCCAGTCCTCAACCTTGGTAACGGGGACCGTAGTCATAACGTAAATAAAACCGATTTCTGACCAGCCCAGCACTTGGTATCCACGTCTGGAAAAGCTCTGGTCAAAATCCCCGACCATTCTATTTAAAACGTAGTCGACCTCCTGGTAGTTCCTGAACAGAAACGGGAGCTGAAGCGCCCGAATGTCGGGGTTGATGTTAGCGAGGAAGGTGGATGAAAAGGTCGCAGCATGAATTAGCCCAATACGCAATTTTCTGAATACATCCCGTTCATCTCCCAAGGCGAAGCCAGAAAAAAATTTGAACCCGACGCGCTCCTCTGTCTCTTTCAGAAGTTCAGCGTTCATCTCCCGGAAGATCTTCATGAGAGAACTATTTTCAGGGGCCAGGGTGGCAAGTTTTATCTCATGCTGCGGCTGAGCACTATGGAGTGTATATGGACAAACGAGCGTGAAAAAAAACAGGAAAATACCTACAGCAAAGACTCTGGTTCTGATAATTCCGAAGTGTCGTTGATTGGCTAGTCTAGGGGAGTTCTCCAAAGTAGTCATTCATTTTCTCCAACATTTCTCTGGCCTTCTCCTTGGCCAGCGTGTTTGCTAGGGTCAGCTCAGGAACCTCATCAACAGGAGCGTCTATCACTCCCTGAAGGGTTCTTGCGAAAAGAACTCTGTCTCGGAGCCGGACGGCATAGTATTTGGCAAACAGCACTTTCGCCGAGAGGAGCTTGTCAGCTCCCAGAGAAAAAGCCTTGTCGAAATGCTCTTTAGCTTTGTTTATATTTCCTCCAATAATGTCAGGTCTGGCCGCAAAGTAAACAGCCATGAGGAGGTGGGGACCGCCGTAGTAGAATGAATCATCCAGTTCCAGAGTCCTCTGCATGGTGGCCTCCAGCATGGCCATGTCAGCCAGGGCCTCCACGCTGTCCAGATTAAGACTGATCCATTTACCCCAAACACTGGTGGTACAAAAGAGGGATGGTACGTCCTGCTTGTTGTATTGCTTCAGGAAAGCAACAAAGTCATCCACCTGTCCTGTCACAGCCTGTTGAAAATCTTCCTTTTTCGATAGAGCTCTGAAACCGTAGCCTTTGGCTTTGGCATATAGTGCTGCCGCCTTCTCCGGGTCAGTGTCCTCTACAAAAGAGGAGGCATATGCTGTGTAAGCCTGGCAGCCAGCGGTCAACAACTCACTGTTATCAGGATAGGCCTCAATAAGGCCGTCAACGAGCATAAGGTAAGCTGGGGTACCGGCACGAACGATGGTAGGATCCGATTGCTTGGCAGCTGCGATGAAAACGTCTTGGGCGGTATACGCCACTGCTGATACTCTGGCAGGTTTGGTGGGCGCACAACCGCCGGAATCAAGCAAAAAACTCAGAGCCCAAAGTAAGAAGAGACCCTTGCGAGTGAAAGACATCAAGACCTCCAGATCTTTTCAACGCAACAAGATTTAGTATTTCTGGTTGTAAGACTTGACCAAAGTAAAAATAGGAATATTTAAAAGTATTCACTGCATTACCCTCCTGTCAAGGTAACGGGAAGGCGCAATACAACTAGTCATTAGTTAGTGCTCATCCGAAAACCCCGGTTTTCGGATGAGCGCGATCAGCGATCAGCGATCAGCTCTCAGCAAAATACATTTAAAAACATAGGGTTAAGCTGATCCCGCCTGGGCGGGACTGAGTGCTGACAGCTCCATCAGGGAATCTTTGATTTCCGGATGGACATTAGTTAGTCTACGAGAACCCTTTTTCTTTACAGTGTCAATAGCATAGGGCTTGTTATAGGTGATCACTTTTCTAATCGGTCATGAAAATGCTCCAGCGAGCGCATTCCCCGTAGTCCGCCTAGAACCGGACGGGGTTAGCGAGCGAACTACAATAAAATGGAATACCTTCCTTGCATTTCGAATCCGCCTAGGCCGGACTGTTTTGCCAACAAAAATAATTTGACCCTGGTTTTTCAATCTGGAAAGATAGTATAGGGGTGATACTATAGTTTATTCAACATCGAAACCCTGGTCCTTCCCCGCGTCGCGGGATCTTCGAAGGGCCAGGTCAGATCGCATAGCGCATAGCGCATAGCGTACAAAAATAAGGAGCTTTGACATTGACAGTTTTTTGCTTTGCGCTCTGCGCTTAGCGTCATAAGGCGCAAGGCATAAGGCATAAAGAGAAGATAAGTTTTCTTTTATTGTTTTTGCCCTATGCCCTATGCCCTATGCCTTCTACCCAACGGACTACGGACCACTGACAACTTTGGAGTTTATTAGTGCCTTATACAACCGTGGGTGATATTGAAATTTACTGGGAAAGTCACGGAAAAGGTGAACCTCTGCTATTGATCAGTGGGGTCAGCGGCGGCACCTGGACGTGGGAAGAAAGTATCGGTGCCTGGTCTCCTCACTTTCGGGTGATTGCCTTTGACAATATGGGCGCAGGTCGTTCCAGCATGCCTGATCGACCTTATGGGATCGCGGAGATGGCGGATCATGCCGCAGCTGTCCTGGATGCTGCTGAAGAAGAGCGAGCCTTTGTGGTGGGGTTATCAATGGGTGGGATGATAGCTCAGGAGCTGGCACTGTGTCACCCAGGGCGGATTTCTGGTCTGGTACTCGGATGCACCCACTGCGGTGGCAGTGAGCGTATCCCACCAGCTCCTGAGGTCATTCAAGGATTTGCCAATAACGCGGGTCTTTCGCCCGAGGGGATCATCGACAAGAACCTCACCCTCCTGGTCACGCCTGCATTCTTGCACAGTGGCTCGGATTCCTTGAAACGTTACAGAGAACGGCAGCTAAACGCTCCCCTGCAGCCGGATTACGCTCTGCAGAGACAACTGGGAGCGATCCGCAGCTTCGATGCCTGCGACCGCCTCGGCAGTCTTCAAACCCCGACCCTTATTCTCACAGCGGATTGTGACCAGCTGGTACCGGCAGAAAACGGCCGGTTGTTGGCGAAGCGCATTACTGGAGCTCAGTTGAAGCCCTTCACCAATACTGGCCATCTCATTTACCTTGAACGTGCTCAGACATTCCACCAAACAGTAATGAAATTTTTTCAAGCTTTTTCCTAAGCTGGAGTCAATGTTGACAATTCCAGACTTCTGGACTAAAATCAATCCTCCCTTACCAAGGGTGTTTTCCGCAGTTTACAGTACCCCTCTACTACCTCACACCTGAGAGGGCTAATCTTTACATTTCCTGCTTTATGATGTGCAGAAACAAGGCGACCCTGATCCGGGCTCTGCAGGGTTGAGTCGTTTTACTATGGCAGTTCTTGACATTCATGAGCGCACTGATTGGATTGCAGGAGATAAGAATTCTTAGGACCTTGAGGAGAAACTTGCTATGGCCCCACGGATAGATATCGAAGCATTGCAACATGAGTTGCCATTTTACATGCTCAGACAAGAAAAAGTGAAAAAGCTACAATTCAACTGGCAGGCCGAGTGGGAGAGGTTTGATGCCAAAAACATCTTTGACTTTGACATCGGTTCCGTTCCGAAAAAAATGATTGAGGAAATGCGAAGCCGGCACGAAGTACTTCTGGACGGAAACCATGCAGCGCTTTCTGTATTGGAGCGAGTTGTGGATGGGCTCTGCGGCTATCCCATAACGCCTTCCACAGCCATTGCCGAGGATTTTGCCAAGGCCGCCGCCGACGGAAAGAAAAATCTCTTCGGTCATGAACTGATGTATTTTCAGCCCAGTGATGAACTGTCCGCCATTGCAGCGGTGGAGGCCATGGCTTCCCAGGGGGGACGCTATGCTGACAATACATCGTCCCAGGGGTTGGTGCTCAAGACGAAAAACCTTTTTTCTGTGGCCGGCAAGAGGCTGCCCGTTGTTATGACGGTGATGGCCCGCGAGGTCAACAAAGGATCCTTGAGCATTCACTGTGGTCACACCGATTTCTATGGTGTGCGTAATGTGGGATGGGCTCAACTGGTATGCGGGGACAATCAAGAACTGCACGACTTGGTCGCCGTTGCCACTAAAGTATCAGAGGTGCGACAGGTGATGCTCCCTTGTATGGTCATCGGCGATGGTTTTATCAAGAGCCATGCCTTGGAGAACATCAAACTCCTCTCTGATACTTTTCTCAGATATTTTGTCGGACCTGCAAATCGCCTTTATCAGCCCGATTTCGAGCAAATATACCTCGCCGGCACCTTTACTGACACCGATCTGACCATGGAAGGGCAGGTGGCTCAAGACCTGGCCTACCGATTTTTCAAAAGGTGCTTCGTTGCAGCGATGGACATGATGAACAAAATTCTGGGCACCGGCTACAAAGTGGTGGAGTGTTACCGCACCGAGGATGCCGACATGGTCCTCATGATCATGGGATCAGGGGCGGGAGTGGTCAAGGATGTGGTTGATTACTATCGGGAGACGAAAGGCTTGAAAGTTGGCTTGGTGAGGCCTGTGTTGTTTACCCCTCCTTGTTACGAGGAACTTGCCTATGGTGTCCGTAATGCCAAGATTATCACCGTGCTGGAGCGAAGTGGTATGGCACACAACCAACTCCTCATGGGTGATGTTCAATCGGCCCTGCAAGTTTCCAATCGTGCCGGCCGTGAGGGAAAAAAGGAACACCGGGTCTATGGTCGGCAAGACATGCCCACGTTGCTGCACGGAGTGTACGGTCTGGGTGGCAAGGACTTCAACAAGTACGACGTTGCTGCGGTCATAGAGAATATGAAGGCATGTCTGGAGGATAAGCGGGGTCAGTTTCATCGTGATTTCTTTGTTGGCATCGAAGGCCCTTACACTCTCAAGGCGAAGCAACTCCCCGACTATCAGGAGCGGGAGCTTGGCATAACCTTTATCGGCATCGGTGCCGAGGGCGTGAAAACCGCCTTGGAGACAGCAGCACTCGTTTACGCCCAGGACAAGGGCGATGGCTGCAAATATATCCAGTCAGGAGCGCGATACGGGGCAGCGAGGAAGGGGTCGGCCGTCTTTATGAACATGCGCATCAGTAATCATCCTGTTCGCAATAGCTCCGAACTTGCGGAACACGATGTGTTGGCTTTTTTCAATGAAAAGTTTGCCTCCGGCCATATCCTTCAGGAATATGTGGGAGGTCTTAAGCAATATGGGCTGTTTGTTATTAACAGTTCAAGGAGCAGTGATGAAATCTTGGCATCTTTTCCATCTCATGTGCAGGAATTAATTGCGGCGCGGCAGATCAAACTGATGGCCATCGATGCCACCAGAGCAGCCCTCAAGCACCTGAACAGGAACTTGCCTGGTGCTGCCATTTTGGGACTCATTAACAAAGAAAAGCAGATTCTGGCGGAGGAAGAATTCGAGACCCGCCTGAAAGGTATCTTTGCGGAAAAACTAGGAGTAAAAAAGGGAAAAAAGGTCATTGACTCCAACATTACACTCCTTCAATATGGAGCCGCGATGGCCTCATCAGGTTCCCCAGCAGAACTCGTTCAGGGAATAGATACGACGTGCGTTCCTTACGAGGTGGTTGAGCCCGAGAACTTCGGTCAGAATCATAAAGCAGCCGGTCTTCCTGTTGCCCTTACCGAGAAAGATGAACTGGGAACCATCAAGCCGGTGAACCTCATGGCGAACTACCGGGAGACGTTCCATGAAAATATAGTCCAGCCAATTGTCGAGGGGAGGAGGGTTCCGTGGGACAAGTTCCTGTCTGTGGTGCCTGCCGCTACCAGTAGACACCGAGACATGAGTCATGTCGGCAGCATGCTCCCGGTATATGATGCATCAAAGTGCATTTCCTGTGGCCTTTGCGTCACTTGCTGTCCCGACTCGGCACTCTATTCCACCATTACCGACCACCCCATCCCGGAGGCTGGGGAGCGCTATTTCAGAATATTTAAGAAGCCGCCCAAAGGAATACCATGGGAGCGGTTTGCCATGAATATCGACGTAATTCCCGGAGCTTGTAAGGGGTGCGCCATTTGTGCCAATGTATGTCCCACCGATGCTTTGAAAATGGTGGACAAGATGAAGGTCACTGAAGCCGACTTTCTCCCTGATAAATATAAGGACTTCGATAAAACCCTGGAGGCGGCTTCTCATGTAAGCAAGATGGCTCTCAACCAACAGGTGCTCTTTGTCTTTTCAAAACTCTATCCAGGCAGACACACCCTTTGCCCTGGTTGTAGTGAGGGGACAATCGGCTTGCTGACGTTCTTTGCGGCTGAATCCTTGCGCAACAATCCACAGGGAATCGCCACCTACTACCAGGGTATCAAGGTTCTCTCGGAACAAAGCCGGAGAGCCATTGACCACATGCTGGATCACGGCTTCAATATCTACACCATAAACGCCACCGGTTGCAGTGAAGTATCAGAGCTGGCCAATCCCTTCAACGACCGGATTTACCAGGCGGGTCACTACGGCTTCGGCACCGCCTCTGCAGCGGCTCTGGGAGCTAAATTCAGTCTGGATCAGGCCTATCTCAACGGCTTTAGTGAGGTGCTGAGTAAGATCATAGTATTCGCTGGTGACGGTGCTATCTACGATATCGGCAATGGTCCCTTCAACTATGCCCTGGGTGAAAATTACGACATCACCTGGGTGATCTACAATAACGAGGGCTACATGAACACCGGGGCGCAAAAATCTGGCGCCACCCGTTACGGCTGCGACCGTTCCACCTCTCCCATAGGGAAAATGTATGGGGGCAAGACCACCTTGCATCGGCGGATCATCAGCCAGGCCATGGGTATTTCCCATGTGTATGCGGCCAAGCTCAGCATCGACAATCCTTTCTACGCCATTAAGATTCTGAAGGAAGCCATCGCCTACAGTGGACCCTCGGTGGTGGAGTTCTTCTCGGCCTGCCCACAAGGACACCAGACCCATGATTGGGCTGGGCCTTTAATCTCGAGAATGATGGTAGAGGCGAGGAAGTGGCAAGTGGCAGTGAGAAGACCATTTCAGCGCTTGGACATCTCAGCAAATCCGGAGCCGAAGTCAATTTATCCAAGTGAAGGTAGATCCTTCAAAAAGAAAATCAAAAGAGAGCCGGCCACCTTTTATGATGTGGTCAGTATGCTGGGTCAGTACAACCGGCATATAAAAACCCATGAGGGAGAGGATATCCCCGAAATTATCCTGGTGAATGAAACGGTGAGTCTCTTTAGATGGTTCAGAAACCAGTATCAGGCCGGCTATCGAGACACCATGCCCACAGAAGAAGAAGTGGAACGCATTGTGGCCGAACACTACCAGTTTTAGTAACTCCAATCCCAAATCCCAAGCACCAAATCTCAGGGTTTCAGGTGTCAGGAGTTATTTGTCGATTAGAGAATTTGTCAAATCGTAGAAACCGTAAAAGGCGTAGAAATCGTTCAAGTTGTCAAGGGATTTCATAGCGAGATATCTCCCGAATAACGAATAACTAATAACGGATAACGAGACTGCCAGCTGCCTGCTGTATTTCCCTATGCTCCATGCTCTATGCCCTATGCCTTCCGCAATTCGCAATCCCATATCTCCCATCCTTTTTCCTTTCCCGCACTTCCTTTTTCTGCTATCTTGCGCCAGCGTAACCTGAGGTAGATAAATTGTAGATTGCAGATTGGGGATTTACGATTTGTCCTTCGGACTCCCACCCTTCGGGCGGGTTCCCGGTTTCGGAATGCGGAATGCGGATTTCGGAACTAGAAAATTGAGGGATTTAGGGATTTAATATGTTCGATACTCGATAACGATTTACCGTGTACCGCTTTCTGCTTTCTTCTGGCTCCTGACTCCTGGATTTTTTATCCCATGGAATTACCAGCCATAATCAAAGTTCTTTGCTGCTTTGGCCTTATCCTGGCTTTGAACCGCTTGCGAGTTCATCTCAGCCTTTGTCTTTTTGTTGGTGCGGTGGCTGTAGCGTTTTGGATGGGGCAATCGCCAATACAGATCACTCACAGTTTGGTGGCAAGTCTTTCCAGTGTGGAGACCTTGCAGTTGGTGGCGATCATTTGCCTTATCCTGATAGTGAGTCAATTGATGAAAGCCTCCGGCCAACTTGATCGAATTGTGAGCAGTTTTGTTGCCATCGTGCAGGATGCCTCCACGGTGAGTGTTGTCATGCCTGCCCTTATCGGGCTTTTACCCATGCCGGGTGGAGCTTTGTTTTCAGCACCCATGGTGGAAACAGCAGTGGCTGGATGCTCTTTGTCACAAGACCGAAAAACGGCGGTCAACTACTGGTTTCGCCACATCTGGGAGTTCTGGTGGCCACTTTACCCTGGGGTGGTTCTGGCGGTGAGTCTTTTACAAGTGGAGATGTGGCGCTTTATTCTTATCCAGGCGCCACTCACCCTTATCTCCATCGCAGCAGGCACGCTGTTTCTCTTGAAACCGCTGCGTGAGACCAGAGACAGGAATAACCGGCGGAGTTTCAAAATACAGACCCTGGGCCCTTTTCTCTGGGAAACTATGCCGATTCTGGTCGTAGTTGGTTGTATCGGTTTTTTTGCCTTATTGCGGAGCCTAACTTTGTGGTTAGGCGTGAGCATCAAGCTTCCAGCCGCCATGCCTCTGCTGTTTGGACTGTTGGCCTGCGTGATTTGGGTAATGTGGGTCAATGGGTTAGGCGTCAACGATTTCTGGACAGCTTTGGTTGATCGCAACACCCTGCCTATGCTGCTCCTTATTTGTGGGATCATGGCCTTCAAGGGAGCCTTGATAGACAGTCAGGCCGTTTTAGAGATCAGAGAAGAAATGGTTCAATACCAGATTCCGGTTCTCATAGTTGTCGTGGCCATGCCTTTTATTTCAGGCCTGATCACAGGCATCACCATTGGTTTTGTAGGTGCCACCTTTCCACTTCTCGTCCCCCTCTTTGTCGGACTGTCGCCACTCGACTTTTTGCTTCACGCCTCCCTTGCCTATGTCTCAGGGTATGTGGGCATGATGCTGTCGCCGGTTCATATTTGCCTGCTGGTCACTAAAGACTATTTCAAGGCTAGTCTGGCAGCCAGTTACCTCCATATTTATAAGCCGGCGGCAGCGGTGCTGGTGACCTGGATGGGAGTTTTGGGGCTTCTCCACTTCTTTTAGCCCGTTTGGTCCAGAATTTGCACACAATTTTACAACCCTCTTCCTGTCTTGGACAGCACCAGGAAAAGGGGTCAGATTTCCGAAAAGAGTAGAAATCTAAGTGATTTGGAAGTTTTACTGAAGGTCAAGGGGATAGTCTGTTGGCAACAGTAAAAGAAACGCAGCCAAGACCCAGTAGCCCTGACACAGCTGACGAGGAGTGGCAAGCAGCAGAAAATGTGCTCACCAGCTTGCAGCTCGCCAGGAAGAACTATTCCCTTTATCCTGAAGATCATATCAATTGTACCAGAGTTATGGAGCGGTTCTGGCAGCAACTTGAAACCTTCCTACAAGCGTACGGCAATCTCAGGTTCGAATTAGAAAAAGACCGACTTATCTTTCAGGGAGAGGCGATCTTAACAGAGCCCCCCGAGGACGGTAATTTGCCTTTCACCCTCTTCCGCGATGGTATTCAGTGGTTGGAGTTCCAGGATGGAATCGAGGCGAAAGAGATAGAAGAGTTCCTACGGATTCTCAACAGATACCGGCTTCTCTCAGACGAACCCGAGGGGGATCTGGTAACAGCCCTTTGGGAAGCTGAGTTGCCACATATCCAGCACCAGGTGGCTGAATTTTTCTGGGGGGCGGAACCGGAAGCTGAATTTAAAACACCGCCTGCAAAGGAAGATATAAGCTCGGTATTGTCTGAAGAAGAGGAGCAAGAGCCCTCAGAATCAGAGGGTGTTGCCTCAATAGATCCAACAACTCTGGAGCTTACGCCAGAGGAGGAGGCGGAGCTCCAGGAGATGGTTCGTCTCGAAGAAAAGCGGGATCCAACAGCAGACTATTTGAACGCCGTGCTGGATAGTTTGCTGGAACTTAGAGAGAAGGAGAATTTCGACCCTATTCTCGAGTCCTTGGAAGAGGAATTCCACGATTCACTGGCGCGAAGAGATTTTGAGGTTACCCTGAAAATTCTCAAGAGCCTGCACCACGTTCGCAACATTTGCGAGTCTGAAACAACGTGGGCGATACCTATTATTGATAGCTTTTTTCTCACTGCTTCCAGTTCCCAGTCCCTTCGACCATTGCAAGCAGCATGGTCGGAAATGGATACCGGGCAGATAGAAAAAATGAAAGAAATCCTCCTGGTACTCGAACCCGAAGCCATCCACACTCTCGGCGCCATGCTGCTTCAGACCCCGTCTTTACGACTGCAACAGATGCTCACGGAGGTGATCCTTTCTCTGGCCTCCCGTGATCTTCGACCCTTGGAGGCCATGCTGGATCGTCCAGAGGAAGATCTGGTACTGAAGCTCGTTCAGGTGGTGGGGAGTCTAGGTGGAGAAAGACCCATACAGATTCTATCGAAGATGGTTCACCATTCGTCGGCACGTGTTCGCCAGGCGGCGGTCAAGGGGTTGTTGCGTCGGGGTACTGCCAGCATTAAAGAACTCTTCCATCTCATTGAGGATGAGGACGACTCTTTGCGCCGCCTGATTTTGCACCATATGGGACAGGAAAGGAACGAAGCCAGCGAGACCCTTCTTTTACAGTATCTTGAGGAAGGCAAAATCAAAGGCTCGGATGACAAACATATCATTGCATGTTTTAGGACCCTTGGCCGGTGCGGCTCACCGCGTTCCATTCCATTCCTGCGCCAAACCCTTCTCGGTCGAGGCTGGATGCCAGACCTACGTAGTTCCGCCTATCGGCAGGGTGCTGCCCTTGCCTTGCAGGCAATGAGAATAAAGGGGGCTCAGCAGGTGCTGGAAGATGCCAGCCGAAGCCTCAAACCAGGCGTCCGGCGTGTTGCCCGAAAGGTCATGCAGGACCAGGGTCTTCAAAGTAAGGAGTGATGCCTTGTCGGCTCAAGATTCAGAATTGATGGAATTGGGGGGAAAGTTTATCAAGGCCTTCCACCACATGATCCATACGGTCAGGATCCATCAAGAAAACAACCAATTGATGAAGGAGTGCATTGCTCAATTTGGCAAAGTCCTTGCCCAAATGGCTGGCGGCGAGGAGTTGGAGATTCTGCTTTGGCGGGGAAGATTCTTTCTGCAGGGTGAAAAGCTTCTGTATCGGAGAGAGACCTTTCCACTGATCAACGAAATGATGGAGTACTTTCCGCAACGAGGACTCCAGGGGCTACGATTCCTTCCTACCTTCAGGAAGGCTTCATTCAAAGATTTCATTATCTTTGCAAGGCTTCTCGATGAGGCCGCCATGCAAGAAGATCCCCCATCCTGGCTGGAGCGGCAACTGGCGGATAATGGGTTGCAGTGGCTAGAGATTCTCCGGGAAATGGACGACATTCCCCCGGATATTGAATTGCGGCGCAAAGAAAAAGCTAAGCAAACCTACTTGCAAGCTTTGACTACAGTTAAAGAGGTGGCTCAGAAAGTTTCCCAGCGAAGCGTTGCCGGGATACGCAAGGCCAGGCGTCTGGCCCAGACCATGGTGGACTTGGTCCTGGAGGACGAGACCCTGATGTTGGGCTTATCAACGATTCGAGACTACGATGATTACACCTACACCCACTCGGTAAATGTGGCACTGCTCTCCATGAGCCTGGGGAGACGCATCGGGTTGTCCCAGGCTTTTCTCGAGCAACTTGCCATCTGCGGCATGTTTCACGATTTGGGCAAAGTAGAAGTGCCCAAGGACATAATCACCAAACCAGATATGCTGGATACCGGAGAGTGGGAACATATTCGCAGGCATCCCTTGATAGGTGTACACCGTGTTCTCAGGCTGCATGCCTCTCGCGACATGAGATCGAGGGTTGTTCTGGGACCTTTCGGACATCACCTGAACTATGATCTCAGTGGTTATCCACGACTTCATTTTACCGAGACCTTGACTCTCTTCGGGAAGATCCTGCGTATCGCAGACACCTATGATGCCTTGACTGCGGAACGAGCCTATCGTCCCAGATCCTTCAGCCCGGACGAAGCATTGAGAATGATGTGGGAAAGGGTAGGAGTAGAGTATGATCCAGTCTTGTTGAAGACATTCATCAACATGATGGGGTTGTATCCGGTGGGGACAGTACTAAAACTGGATAGTGGAGAATTAGGGCTTGTGGTTGATTATCCAAGCGAGTCCGAAAGAACACGGCCCCAAGTATTGTTGCTGGTTGATGACGGTCAGGGTAGTCTGAGAGGCAGTGAGATGTTGAATCTTGCAGATCGGGATCAGAAAACCGGTTCATATGAGAGGCAAATTGTCAAATGCCTCCATCCCTCCGTGCTCGGAATCCAGCCTTCCGAGTTCTTTCTACAAGAAGCAAGTTAGGGTGGCGATTTTAGATTGCGGATTTGTCCTTCGGACTCCCACCCTTCGGGCGGGTTCCCGGTTTCGGATTGCGGATTGCGAAATTATAAATTCGAATTGTGCCCTGTACCTTATGCCCTATGCCTACTAGATTCTGACTCCCTTTTTCGCACTCCTACTGTTGCCCCTTGTCTGCCTCTGGGATACACTTAGGGTAATAAGCAAAGACTAATCAACATATCTCCTTTTGGAGACAAACCGTGTCCGAGTCTGAAACAACATTTCAGCGGTTGCCCCAATACCAGGGCCGCTACTATGATCCCTGCCATGAACGAGGGTCAAAAAAACACCGGTGCCCTGATTGTCATTTCTGTCAAGAGTGCTCCCCATCTCGTTGCAATGTCTGTCGTGAAACGGGGCAGAAGCCCGGATGTAAACTTTCTCTCCAGGAGCAAATCGCTCTTTACGAACAGATGAATTCCGAAAAGTAACAGCGATTTCAGATTTAAGAATGCAGATTGCAAATTGGAGATCACAAATCTGAAATCTTGAATCTTAAGTCTACAATCCTCAAAATCCGCAATCCCTCTGAGGGTGGCTCAAAGAGCCTCAGGGTGTGGATTCCTTACTTATCCCCAGGAATACCTCGGTAGGAAATTCTACGGGCATTACCGCGGTTGAGAGCAACGGCACTGCCCAGCACCAGAAAACCTCCTGTCAAGAAGCGCCACGTTACTGGTTCGCCTAGGAAAAGGATACCAAGAATAGAAGTGAAAACCACCTCGGCCATCAAGAAAAGTCCCCCTTCCCAACTCTTGCAATAGCGGAATCCCTGGTTCATCAGGAGTTGGGCGGCCAGAGCAGAGCATACAATACCTCCCAGCATAAGCCATTCTGAAGTAACCCGAGGAATCTGGGGATGAGCGATAAAGGCTGGAAAAGAGATAACACTACCAAGGAGGCAGAAGTAAAGATAGATGACAACGGGGCCGTTTTTTTCCCGTAACTTTTTGATGATGCCAACGGTGAGTCCAGCGAAGGCTCCACCCAAAACAGCCATGGCCTGGCCCAAAAGTCCGCCCTGAAGTCGAAAATCGAAGAGAAGCGCCACCCCAGCAAGAGCTATCACTACGGATACAATCTCAGCCCAGGTAATGGGTTCCTTGAAAAATAAGGGCGAGAAGAAGGCGGCGAAAGCTGGAAAAGAAAAGAAGAGGACTAAAGCGGTGGAAATGGGGATCAGTCGAATCGCGGTAACAAGTGCGAGAAAAGCACAGGAACCGGTGATTCCTCTGATAATTAAGAGTTTTCGATTGTGGCCGGCAAAAGGATTGTGATTTCGCCCAATAATGAGTACGAGGATGGCGAGACCGCCGGCAAAACGATAGAAGGCGATATCCCAGATGCGGAATGGCGGTCCCAAAAGTTTGATCAAGCCGTCGAGAATCGCGAAAAGGAATGCGGATGCCAGCATCAGGAGAGCGCCTCCAGTTGCGGTGGAGTGGAGGAGGGAACGGGCTTTAGCAGTAGACTTCAGATTCATGGCCGCCAAAAAGTCTGGCTTCTTCTCCTTCTACTTTCCTTTCAGCACTATTGGGACTCCCAAAAAAACAATTTACCTTAGCACGTTTGGGGTGTGTATTAAAACATGTGCGGTTGGAAAAGCAAACCTAGACCAAAAGGGTAGACGGAGATACGGTCATTTTTGCAGTAGAGGTGTCGGAAAATGTCAAAGGATACTAATGTAATCAAAAGAAATTAGGTGAAATTGTGAGTAATAGTAAGATAATGGCATATATATTCCATAGTACACACTATTTTATCTGATTTTAGTGGTTGGAATATTTCGCTACTTTTGTTACTAATCTACGGTTTCGCGCCGGGGATTATGCCTGTGAACGTTATGCCCCGGCTTTTTCTTGATTTGAGTACTAGAACTAAACTTAGGAACATTTTAGCAGAGGAGGGACGGACAATGCTCTGTCAAACGATCAAAGTAGACACAGAATGCTTTTTCATGGGCAAGCAGGGCTGCAGTTTTAATGGTGGCACCTGTTATCCCGTGGTTGAATCCTGCCAAGGTTGTGGCAAGGCCTTGACCTTATCAGAAGGCACCTATTGTCAATCCTGCCCCGACCCCCAAATCAAGTGGAAAAACGGCTCCTGCAATCTCGCCACCCACATCAAGTCTGGAACCGAGAAAGTGGTGAAGCTCAACCCCTTGAAGGCTTCCAAGCGCTCTCGTAGGTAAGTCAGGGAACAAAGATAGGTAACAGGAAGCTGGTTGCAAACCAGTGCCAGGATTAGTGCGTCCTTTCGCAGACGGGTTTGCAGTTTCTCAGCTTTTTTGTTTTTCTTCCCTGACACCTGACACCTGACACCTGAAACGCTCATTCCTCAATCCAGCATCCAGCACCCTACATCTGCGCTACGACTTGACTTGAATGTAGCATTGGGGCATAGTCCAGACACATAGATTTGCTTCGTTAGAATCGCTCAGGCAGAGAGGAAAGGTTGAATGGGTCTTGTGACCGCAGCGTTGATAGAAGAAGAGCAAAGGATACTTATCGCCCAGCGAGGCAGGAGCAAGCGCTTTGGCCGGCAATGGGAGTTTCCTGGGGGCAAAATAATGCAAGGTGAGACTCCGGAAGCCTGCTTGCGCCGGGAGATCGAGGAGGAGCTTAATCTGAAGATTCGAGTTGAGGAACTCTTCTGCACGGTACATCATCAGTATCCTGACTTCTTCATCGAACTGATGGCATTCTGGTGTACGATTGTTGGTGGTTCCCTGGAGTTGGAGGAACATGAACAGGTACAATGGGTAACCGTGTCTGAAATGAAGAAGTACGATTTTGTGGAAGCGGATCTCGATATTATCGTAGCTCTCTCCAATAACTGGCATAAGACAAAAGATTAAGGGATTCTTTTGTAAATGGAAAGAAGAATTTCGCCCCTACTGGGAGCCAAGAAAGAACTCACACGGCGGGAAGAGAGCATGCTTTCCCCGGACGCCACCCTCAGTACCACCGCGCTCCGGAGGCGACCTGAGGAACGGGTTGAACAGGGACACCGGCAGCATTTTTCACTCGATGCGGACAGGATTCTCCATTCTCTGGCCTACACCCGCTACGTTGACAAGACGCAGGTTTTCTACCTGATTGACAATGACCATATTACTCACCGGGTCTTACACGTTCAGTTCCTTTCCAAGATTGCTCGGGATGTGGCCCGTTTCCTCCGATTGAATGAAGATCTCATCGAGGCTATTGCCCTGGGCCATGACATTGGACACGCCCCATTCGGACACGACGGTGAACGCTATCTCTCGGCTATCTGCCAACGCCATGGCATCGGTGGCTTCCAACATAACGTTCAGAGTGTACGGTTTCTCGACCGCATCGAGCGGAAAGGTCGTGGCTGGAACCTATCCATCCAAGTGTTGGACGGTATTCTTTGCCATGATGGTGAGATCCACGAACAAAGCCTGCGGCCTCAACCGGGCAAGACATTCGAAGACCTCGACAGGGAAATGGACCTCAAGATCAATGAACCAGAAGCAACTCTGACACCAATGACCCTCGAAGGCTGTGTGGTGCGCCTTGCAGACACAATTAGCTACATCGGTCGTGATATAGAAGATGCAATCAGGCTCAATCTCGTAAACCGAGACGAAATCCCGGAAAACTGTGCCAACTTGCTGGGAACCACCAATGGCGCCATCGTTTACAATCTTGTGGAAGATGTCATCAAAAACAGTATGGATCGAGATGCGGCGGGATTCAGCCCGGAGGTTTCGGAAGCTCTCAGGGAGTTGAAGTCATTCAACTATGCCAGAATCTATCAAAATCCCAAAATCAAGGGCGAGGTGGGCAAGATTGGCCGGCTGTTCGAGACCCTCTTTGACCTCTATCTGGGGGATATTGCCAAAGAGAACCGCGAGTCCGAACTTTTCAGTGGTTTTCTTGGTGGTATGTCCCAAAAGTACATCGATTCCCACTCACCCCCGGAAGTGGTCCGTGATTTCATGGCAGGTATGACCGATAAATTTTTCATGCGACAATGCCAGCAGCGGCTCCTGCCCCAGAGCATGCCGAGCCGTTTCTGATTTTGACTATGGCCCTCCAATTGAGAATACTTCCTACCTCTAACCGCAGGTTTACTCATGGATGTTCTGTCAATCCTGGCCCTGGTGATATTGATCCTGTCAATGCCCGCTGGCCTGATTGCAGTAGTACTCGGTTTGCCGGGAACCTGGTTAATACTGGTTGCATCCGTCTTTTATGGTTGGCTCACAGATTTTGCCATAATTACCTCACAATTACTGTTGGGCCTATTAGCGCTTGCGGTAGTTGCTGAACTCCTGGATCTTATCGCAGGCCTCTGGGGAGCCCGACGCTATGGTGGGACAAAAAAAGCAATGGTGGGGACGATGATCGGTGGGATATTAGGAGCGGTTGCGTTGTCACCTATGCTCTTTGGTTTTGGTACCATAGTGGGAGCTTTTTTCGGTGCTTTCGTGGGGGCATTCTCGATGACTTATTTGGAACAGAGAAAGATGGACAAAGCTATGCGGGTGGGGTGGGGGGCTCTGCTGGGTCGGGTCTTTGCTATGGTTTTCAAAGGGGCGGCGGTTGTGACCATGATTGGCTTGGATGTCTGGGCGATATTTTTTGCGAAAGGCGCATAACGTTTGAGGCGAGAAATGCGGGAAAAGCGAGAAAGGGAAGAAAAGCAATCCTGTCTCCAGTTTTGATCTCCTTTCTCGCCTGTCTAGCCTTACTCGCTTACTTCTTACTCACCTTCCAGGCGCGCCAGGCTTTCTCTAGCAAATTCAATGGTGGGATCCATTTCGAGGGCTATCTGGTAGAGACGGATGGCTTGTTTTCTATGACCCATCTCTCGCAGATTTGAGCCGATATTGGCGTAGTCGATGGCGGACCCGGGATCGAGCTCCAGGGCTCTTTCGAACTGCTCAATAGAGCGTTCGTGCTCTTTGAGTGTGAAATAGCAAAAACCAAGCAGATTATAGATCTCCTTAAGGTTGGGATCAAACTCCCTGGCCAGTTCCAGGGCCTCGATGGCGCCCTTGTAGTCTTCCATATCCTTCAGGCACACGCCTATGTGTGTATGGACGCTGGCTATATCCAGTGGGCGGGGATTCAGATCCAAGGCTGTTTCAAACTCCTTCAGCGCTTCCCTCGGTTTTTCCTGATATTCCAGGGCTAATCCCATGAAAAAGTGCAGATCGTAACGGTTGGGGAATGATTTAATCAATTTTTGGATCCTAGCCACTGCCTGTGCTCCCTCAACGGTCTGACTGAGTATCTTGGCAGCGTGAAAAACCACGCTGGAATCCCTGGTACGATCTCGGAAATGGGCCCCAGGTATTATGGTATAGACAGAAGGGATCCCCAGCTGTGGGTGGGTTACATCAATGACCAGCACCTCTAGGCCAAGACGAGAAAGGGCGGAAACACATCGCTCTATTTCGGACTTGAAGTTGTCGTGGGTAAGGTCGGGAAGGCTTTTTATGGACACCACAGGCGCTGCAGAGGTTAGGTAGCTGGCTTCCTCCAAACTCTTATACTTGGGGAGGGTCGGTCGATAACTGGTGCGATTCTGGAAATCTCCCGCTAGCTGAGCGATCTCGGTGAGAGCGCGGACGAGGGATTTCTCTGGATTAGTGGTGGTGCCGGCAGTGAAAACGATTTCACTTCTTTCGGGGAATGTGCTGGGATCCCAGGCCAGAGTGCCTACTGTGGGAATTCCAGTGTCCAAAGAAAAGTCCTTGATGAAAACTTCAAGAGCTTGTGCGGCAAATTTGTCAAGCAGTTCCCGCGCTGCCGGATCTTGGACACTGGCGGGATCGATGCTTGGGGTGACCATTCGATCGTGGCTGATTACCGAGGAGACGTGACGCTCTACCACTTCGCACAAACTCTGCAGGATGGCCTCTTCGAGTGCGTTGCCAGCGGCAGGGCCATTGTATTCATGGATGGTGTAAAACCAGTCGATTGGAATCAGCACTTCAGAATCCCTGGTAAGGTTGTACCCCTTGGTCCAGCGAAAGGGTAACTCTCTAAGTGCAGCAGTGCCCAGCTTCGGATCAGTCTCGTTGTCATTAAGCGACTGCCACAACATCTCCATGGGTAGGGTATTACCGTCCAACTCCGAGTAGGTGGCCATGGGAAAGTGCGTGTTCTTGATGTAGGAAAAAAAGCTGAAGCGCTCGGCAAGTTCCATCAGGGCGCTGGCTTCTGCCTGAATCACCGTATTTCCTTTCCCCATCTGCTTCTTGGTGGAGGTGAGCGGCACAGCATCTGGGCCACAGAGGCTTATGTAGACAGGGATGTCCAAGCGGCCGGAGTCAATGCGCATGGTCTTGTCCAATATGTCCAAATTCACGCTGGCAAACCGCTCTCGCACATGAGCCACCGTTTCCTCAGGAGAACGCACTTTATCCTGATCGTACGTATAAGACTTGAAAACGTCCTGTAGTCGAAAGCACTCGCCCATGAATTTCCTTTCCTAGTGAACGTGTAGGGCTTTTGATTTATAGGTCAATGACTGTACGTTGTCAAGAAGACACCGCCTGAGAACGCTTTCAGGCGGACAGGCTGGCTCCATATCGCAGGGGGCGAATATTGAGGGATAGGGAGTTGTTGTCAAGCCGAAGATATTTGTGGCGGACAAGGTCGGCGATATTCTTTTGGAAGTCTTCTTCTTTCAGGTTTAGAAAGTGAGGGACATACGTTCCGTATTCATTTAACTTGCCCTTGGAATCTAGGTAGTAAAGGGTAAAGAGCACAAACTTCTGGTGCTGGTTGAGTCTCTGGTCTGTAAGTATATAATCCTTCAAATTTTCGGGGAGGTGCAAAGCTGGTTTGATATCAATATGGGTTTCGCTTTCCACAATCTGAGCCTTTCAATTCCCTCTTGAGAGTTTTCAGGTAACATTACCCGAAAGCATCCGGATCTACAATAGTTTTTCCACTCCTTGCCTAAGACCTCGCTCTTTTAATAACTCGCAAAAGCCTCTCAGCTCCCTTGCCTCTAAAGCGCAAAGGCAAGCCGCGAACGTGCAGCAAAGAGGCCAGATTCCCCGGCATTTCGCGGGCCACTCTGACCATGAATTCATTGTTCATAACTCGAAACGGAGCTTTGTTGGTACTGCGGGCCAAACGCTCTCGATAAGCGGATAGCTCCTTTAGAACTTGCAGGGAAGGCTCAGGCAATTTCTGGGCCCCATTTAACCTGAGGTAACCATCTGGGTCCCACTTTTTAGGAGGATTCAACCGAATTTGCTCCAGCCGTGCATATTCTTTTTGCGCCAGGGACCAGAGATTTTTTTTCAGGAGTTCACCGTGAAGCCGATTCCTCAGATCTATGAGGAAATGGGTATCCAGTTGGGCATAGTAAAGCTGTTCAGGGGATAAAGGTCGCTTTTCCCAGTTGCAGCGCTGATACTTTTTATCCAGCTTAACTCCAAACTCCTCTGCAAGGATTCTAGCAAGCCCCAATTTACTCCGTCCCAGGAGGCGGCACGCCACCGAAGTATCAAAGACGTTCTGCATCCGGAACCGAAAGTCCTTTTTAAAACCTATCAGGTCATTTTCAGCCGCGTGTAGAACCTTTTCAATCGAGGGGTCGGCAAAAATGCGACCGAGAGGAGAGATGTCTTCCAAGGCCAGAGGATCAAGGATAAAGTCTTCATGGTCCCGCGAGATCTGAATGAGACAAACGCGCGGTCTGTAGGCAAAAAAGCTGTTTGATTCCGTATCTACAGCCAAGTGCTTCGCATCGCTGATATATTCGAGAAATTTGTCCAGTTCAGGCCGACTTGCAATCAGTTTAGGAGGATGCATGGACGCTTTCATAACACATTCTCGTATGCTATAAAAGAATAATATTTGTGCGAGTTCACAATGAAAAAGAGACGCAAAAGAAATACTTCTCGGAGTGCTCAACCCCCTAAGTCTGATTCTAGTGATAGCTTCACTACACCCTTTTCCTGTCTTGCTGACATGCTGAAGCAGATTCAGGCTGAAACCCAACCGGATAACGAGGAAGGTAAAGTAATTCCTGAGCTGGAGCGGGAATCATACCCATCGAACCAGCCGAAGTCTGGCAATGGAGCCGAGGAAGAGGACAGTTTGTTTCGGGAGGCGATGGCTGAGGCGGAGCCTTTACAATCCAACAAAGTGAAAGCGAGAGTCCCTGGACCGCTGTCAAAACCAAGCAGACGGCCGCTGCTGGAAGGAGAGTTGGAGGCATATGCGCAACTGGTTGACCTTGTGAGCGGTGAGGGCAGTTTTGATATTGAATATACTGATGAATACATAGAGGGTGCGGTTGTGGGAATCGATCCTGACTTACTACCGAAACTGCGGCGCGGTGATTTTTCTATTCAGGCCCATTTTGACCTCCATGGAATGACCACAGCAGAGGCACGGGAGGCGGTGGAGCGCTTCATACTTTCCAGCGTGATCAAGGGGCTGCGATGCGTGCTGATCATTCACGGACGAGGACTCAATTCGCGAGATCAGATTCCTATCCTTAAGGAACGGATGTCAAGCTGGCTCAAACGTGGTCGGCTGAAGCAGATGGTGCTTGCTTTCGCCACGGCGCAGCCCTGCGACGGTGGTGCAGGTGCTATGTGTGTTTTTTTACGTAAGTGTCAGCCAGAAAGGATAAAGTTTACAAAAGGAGGGTCGCTGAAACTGTAAAAGGCGATCATGGTAGAAACTGGAGAAAAATGGCCTTTTCAGTTATAATCCGGAGTCCAGAAACTGTGGCTGTTCCTCGTTTTGAGGGAGGAGAGTAATATCTGGTGGAAAATCCAAGCTTTTACTTGTGGATAGGTCTGGCTCTTGGAGCTGTTGTCGGGGCGGGAGCAGCATTTTTTTATGCAAGGATCCGTGGTTTTTTTGCCAAATCAGAGGTTTCACAGTTGCGGCAAGAAAACCGTACTCTGAAGCAACGTCTTGAGAAAAAGGACAAGCACATCCAGGAGATGATGTACCATACTGAAAAGATCGCCGCGGGTCTGGCTGAGCAAAACAACGGGAGGAGTAACCATGGATCGTAAACTCAATCTCAGGGTTTCAGGTGTCGGGTGTCAGGTGTCAGGGAAGAAAAACAAAAAAACTGAAACCTGAACACTGAAACCTGAAACCTCCATTTTCTCCTCAACTCTCCAGGCACTTTTTGAATTGGCGGATTACAAATCGACCCAGATCGGAAAGATCTGTTTTTCTTAGGTGGCCGTCCAGATTAACGAGGGGAATTTCAGCCCTGGCCATAGCTCGATGGCCACCGGCACTTCCCAACCTGCCAAAGGCTTTGATCGCCTTGGAGCCAGCATTTTTTCTGAATCCATCATTACGTATGATTACAACCAGGTTTTTGTGGTAAACACCCGAGACGACAACCCAACCAACTTCGTGGCATCTCATAAAGAAGTCGGCAAGGAGTACCAGAATATCTGGAGAATGGACCTGGCCGAGGTGGGAAAAAATCTTGCCCTTGATGATGCGCTTGCTTTCCAAGGCCTGTTGAAAATACTTGAGGTCTCCGACTCCCATGTCGGATATTTCAATCTTACGGAGCAGATTCATGTTGGCAAGCGGAAAGAGGTAATGGAAAGCTTTGACATCGTCTTCAAAGGCATGTAGCTCAAAATTGTGGGTGTCCACACGAATGGCGTAGAGAAGGGCAGTGGCCAGACTTTTTGAAGGACGAATTCTTGCCGAGCGCAAGTACTCGGTCATCATAGTGGCGGTAGCTCCGTAGCTGGGTCGGATGTCAACAAACGGGGCGTCTACTGGCATTGTAATGGGATGGTGATCTATGACAGCATCGTAGTGGAAGTCGCAGAAAGCCTCATGATGGTGAGGTTGACTATCCACCAGAAGAGTTTTGGAGAAAGCTTGGGCATCAATTTGCTGCAGTTTGACCAGGGGGACCTTGAGAAGCCGCACCATGGTGACATTGTCAAATCGGACGATGTCGTTAAAGTGGGCGATGGTAACTGATTGAACCTTGTGCCAGAGTAACCGCTTGAGAGCCATGGCAGATGCCATGGCGTCTGGATCGGCATCAATAGTTATCAAGGTCTTGTCTTTGGGTTCGAAAAGGGTAAACAGTTTTTGAAGGTTTTCACTGATGGATCGAGGTCTTGCAGAGCGGTGGCGACGGTTGCTGCGGGGCATTTCGCTATCTCGCTACTTTTTTACTAAAGATATCCACAGTTTGGCAATTCTGCAAAAACTCCCAACAAAGTGCCACAACCAACAGCCAAGGTCAAGACCATATTTACATGACACTTTCTGCCTGCCTGTCCCGCCTGTCCCGAGCTTGTCTCGGGGAGCTTGTCGCGGGGCTGCTGGCTGCCCGCTGCCACCTGGTCCTAGGGCTTTGCGGTTGACTCGATAGGGGGCATCTGCTATGTTCTCGTCGATTTTGGAAAAATTTGATTTCATTGGAAAAACAAAGGCTAGGATGGCTTTTCCCAAGCAAAATGTGAATTAGTCAAGAAGCAATGGAAACCCATCTGGATCTTTATCTCGACTATCTTACTGTAGAAAAAGGTCTTGCCGCCAATACCCGAGCCTCCTACAGCGCCGATCTGCTTAAGTTCCTAAGTTACCTTAAAGATACCGGGATAGATGACTGGAGCCAGGTTCGGTTCCCCGAGATCATCGCTTTCCTTTCCCGGGCCCAGGAGCAGGGCTTGGCTCCCAGGAGCAGGGCAAGACTACTTTCGGCGATGCGCGGCTTTTTTAAATTTATGGTGCGAGACAGCCACCTGAAAAAAAGTCCAGTGGCGAATCTGACATCGCCCCGACTCCGGCGCCATCTTCCGACTGTGCTCAGTGTTGCAGAGGTAGAGCGGTTGCTGGCGCAGCCAAATCCAGATCTTCCTCTGGGCCAGAGAGACGCTGCCATGCTAGAGCTTCTCTATGGCACTGGGTTGCGAGTTACCGAATTGATCACACTTGCCATTGGGCGCGTCAACCTGGAGGTGGGTTTTCTGGTTGCACGTGGCAAAGGGTCCAAAGAACGCATTGTACCAATGGGAGAGGTAGCCACTGAGGCGGTGCGAAGCTATACATTGGGGTCACGGCCACGTTTGCTGAAGGGTAGGGTGAGTGAGGTTCTTTTTGTCAGCAATCGAGGGACTGCCATGACCAGACAAGGCTTCTGGAAGTTGTTGAAGAAATATGGGCGTCAAGCAGGAATGCAAAAATCACTCACTCCTCACACCTTGCGACACTCGTTCGCTACCCATCTCCTCGAACGTGGGGCAGACTTGCGCTCGGTGCAGATGATGCTGGGTCATGCCGACATAAGCACTACACAGATATATACACATGTTGCGCGGGAGAGGCTCAGAGAGGTGCATAAGAAGTACCATCCGCGGGCATAAGGGGTAGACGCGGAGACACGGAGACACGGAGAGACGGTGACATTTCGGATTTCGGAATTTAGGGGTTTGAGATGTTTGATGCTCGATAAAGATTTGCCGCTTTCTGCTGACTCCTGGCTCCTGGTTTCTTTGATTGTGGATTTTTTGCTGATCGCTGACAGCTGACTTCTGACAGCTAAATACGTCTGGCCAAACAGGCAACAGGAATCCTGTTGAAGAATAAGCAATAAGAGCAGGACAAGTGGAAATAATCACCACCCATATAAACGCAGATTTTGACGCCATGGCATCCATGATTGCCGCAAAGAAGCTCTACCCAGAGGCGGTGATGGTGTTTCCTGGATCCCAGGAACACAACCTCAGAGAATTCCTGGTTGAGTCCACCTTCTACTTTTTCAATTTTGCCAAAATTAAAGACCTGGATTTTGCCAATATTCAACGCCTCATCCTGGTAGATACAAGACAGGCGGGCCGTATAGGCAGATTCGAGAACCTGGCAAGAGAAACAGAAGTGGATATTCATATCTACGACCATCATCCCGCTTCTGAAGATGATCTCTCTGGCTCCCGTGAGGTAATAAGACCAGTCGGTGCTACGGTCACCATCCTCACCGAGATTATCAGAGAGCGTGGCGTTGAACTTACCCCCGACGAGGCCACCATCCTTGCCCTGGGTATCTACGAGGATACCGGCTCATTCACTTTTTCATCTACCACTCCAGAGGACTATCAAGCAGCTAGATTCCTCCTTGAGCAGGGAGCCAACCTGAATATGGTGGCCGATATGCTCACGCGTGAGTTAACCGCAGAACAGATTTCTCTGTTAAATGATTTGATCCATTCGGCCACTACTCACACCATCAACACTATCGCCATTTGCATTGCCCGGGCCTCTGCTGATAGGTACATAGGGGATTTTGCTCTGTTAGCCCATAAACTTATGGACATGGAAAACCTCAATGTGCTATTTGCCCTTGCCCGGATGGAAGACAGGATTTACCTGGTGGCGCGCAGCCGCTTGCCTGAAGTGAACGTAGGAGAGATTGCGGCAGTTTTTGGAGGGGGTGGTCATTCCAGTGCTGCCTCGGCAACCATCAAAGATCTTACCATGATCCAGGTCGAGGAGGAGCTTTTCCGAATTCTCCAGAGTTGGATTAATCCTGGGCGTCAGGCTAGAAACCTGATGTCCTCGCCGGTCATATCGGTGCCGCCGGAGCGTAATCTGCATGAGGCCGCTGACCTGCTCACGCGTTACAATATCAACGCCGCACCGGTGGTAGACGGGGAGTGTTTGGTGGGTATACTCTCGCGCCAGATGATTGACAAGGGGATATATCACGGTCTCGAAGCAGTAGACGTTCGTGATTTTATGAGCACCGAATTCAGTAGCGTCACGCCGGATGCGTCTCTGATCGAGATTCAAGAGCACATCGTGGACCGCCAGCAACGTTTGCTTCCCGTAGTTGAAGGCGAGAAGGTGATCGGAATTATCACCCGCAAGGATCTGCTTAACGTGCTGCTCAACGACCCCAGTCGCATTCCCTCCTATCTTTACGAGCCGGTGCACACAACCGGGAACAAGCGTCGCAAGAATGTCTCGAACATAATGGCAGAACAGTTGCCCCGTCCGGTCAATGAGTTGCTGCAAGCAGCTGGAAGGGTGGCAGAAAAGCGCAACTATAAAGCGTATGCTGTTGGAGGTTTTATCCGCGATTTGTTGTTACGGCGGCCCAACCTGGACATTGACATTGTTGTTGAGGGTGATGGAATTGAATTTGCCAAAGATTTTGCCGAGATCTATGGGGCCCGAGTGAGGTCCTACAAAAAGTTCGGCACTGCGGTGATAATTTTCCCTGATGGCTTCAAGATTGATGTGGCCACCGCGCGACTGGAATATTATGAGTATCCGGCAGCACTGCCTACAGTTGAGCTTAGTTCCTTGAAACTGGATCTATACAGGCGCGATTTCACTATGAACACTCTAGCGGTGGAGCTGGATCCAGCAAGATTTGGCCAGTTAATTGACTATTTTGGCACCCAGAGAGACTTCAAAGAAAAAGCCATTCGGGTGCTCCACAATTACAGCTTCGTGGAGGATCCCACCCGGGTGTTTCGGGCCATTCGATATGAACAGCGGTTGGGCTTTCGTATTGGCAAACACACTTCCAACCTTATTGTGAACGCAGTCAAGATGAATCTTCTGGTCCATCTGAGTGGCAGGCGGCTGACAAACGAACTGAAACTGATCCTGAGCGAGGACAATCCGGCTCCAGCAATAAGACGAATGCACGAGTATGCCCTGCTGCCTTTTCTTCATGCTGGTATTACCTATGGCCCTCCAATGGCAAGGCTCCTGGAAGAGATCCGTTCGGTACTGGCCTGGTTCAATCTCAGCTTCATAGGAAATGGCTGTGATCGCTGGCTCGTCTATCTTCTGGCTCTAGCTGACCCCTTGAGCCCCGAAGGACTTGAAGAATTTTGCAGCAGAATGGAATTCCCCCCACGGATCAGAAGTTGGCTGGTGGAGGGCAGAGCAAGGGCCATCTCTATTGCTCAGGGATTTTACAGGAATCAGGACCTGAAACCGAGTGAAATCTATCATCTGTTAGAAGCTCTCAATCAAGAGTGGCTTCTCTTTATAATGGCCAAAACCGAACAGGAAGAGACGCGGCGTGCTATTAGTCTCTATTTCCGCAATCTTAAAGAAGTACGTCCCGAGCTGCGTGGGAGAGATTTGAAAGATATGGGCATTACCCCTGGACCCGTTTACCGAGAGATACTGGACGGACTTCTGGACGGCCGACTAAATGGTGAGTTGAGCAGCAGAGAGGAAGAAGTGGAGTTTGTTCGGAAGCGCTTCATGTAAGCAAGTAAGAGGTGAGGAATTCGAATTGCGAATTTCGAATTTCGAATTGCGAATTTGAAAAAAGCATAGGGCAGACTACACAGAGAGAAAGACGGACGCGGGGAGGCGGAAGTTGATGGAAATTACAAATCACAATGACTAAGGATTCGGTGTTCCCCGCTGCCGCTTCGCTTCAGACGGGATCTTCGACAGGTTTCAGCTTTTTTGTTTTTCTTCCCTGACACCTGACACCTGACACCCTGAGATTTGGTGCTTGGGATTTGAGATTTGGAACTTCGGATTTTGATCGTGAGGGATAAAAGTTACTAGCTATGCAGCAAGATTATGAGGTCAAATTAGAAATCTTCGAAGGTCCCATGGATCTGTTGCTCCACCTTATCAGGAAAAATAAGGTGGACATTTATGATATTCCCATAGCTCTTATAATGGATCAGTACCTGGCCCATCTTGACATGATGAGGAGCCTTAATATAGATGTGGCTGGGGAGTTCTTGGAAACAGCAGCCACCCTGGCCTATATCAAGTCTCGACTGCTGGTCCCCCGGATTGGTTCTGATGAGGAGGAACAGGAGGAGGACCCACGCATGGCGTTGGTAAGGCCTCTGCTGGAATACGCCAAGATAAGAGAGGCTGCTCAGACTTTAGCTGACAGTGTGCAGTTGGGACGAGACGTCTATGTGCGAAACATTCCAACCGAAGAGCTGTGGGATCTGGAAAGTGGTGAGGAGATTGCCGAGGTTGGTGTTTTTGAGCTGGTGAGTGCCCTTCATGAGGTGCTGAAGAAGGCGGAACCCGAAGAGTTCATGCAAATGAGAGCGGAAACCATGCGCCTTAAAGACCGAATTAATCAACTAATGGAGATTTTGGCAGGGGTGAGCAGCATAACCTTTCATGAACTCTTTGCGGGGCAGGCAAGAAAAGCAGAGATAATTCTCACTTTTTTGGCCATTCTCGAAGTGGTGCGTCTGCAAATGGTCCGAGCCTTCCAGCACCAACCGAGTGGGATAATTCGGCTCTACCTCGCGGTCGAAAATGGTATTGCAACAGGAGGCGACTGAGAAATGATAGGTGACACCAGACGCCAGGCGCGGAGATATCCTAGATGAATCAAGTGCGGGCCATAATTGAGAGCCTTCTCTTTGTATCTGAGGTTCCGCTGAGCCTTGCAAAGATCAAGACCATCCTTTCCATGTACACCCACGTGGAGATATCCGAAGCCCTGGAGCAGTTGCGCCAGGAATATGCTGGAGATGGGCATGGTTTTTCCCTGGCCGAGGTGGCACAGGGATATCAGTTTCGTAGCAAGCCCGAATATGGAGAGTGGATTCGTAAACTCAAAAGAATAACTCCCGCCAGATTGAGCCAGCCAGCCCTGGAGACTTTGGCCATAATTGCTTACAAACAGCCGATGCTCCGTGCCGAGATTGAGAGTATTCGCGGCGTGGATGTGGGTGGTGTACTTCGGATGCTTTTGGAAAAAAAGCTTATCAAAATTATGGGCCGCAAGAATGTTCCTGGGCGCCCCATCATCTACGGAACCACCCAGAGGTTTTTGGAGGTTTTCAGTCTGAAGGATATCTCTTCACTGCCTACTATGGAGGAAATTGGAGAGCTGAGCGATCCTAGCACCACAGTCAAGGACGATGAAGAAAGCGAGTAAAAACCATTTCGGATTGCGCCCGCCCGCCTCGCCTTGCTCGCATGGCGGGCGGGGATTGCGGATTTTCGATTGCCCAATATTGCATTCAATGATTGATGTTAAATGACAGATGCGAAATGTCAAATGAGAAACTGGGAACCCGCTTGCGGGACTGAGCGGCCTGTCCCGCCGAAGTTTCAACGAAGGCGGAAGCGCAGCGAGCGCGAAGAACTGATAGATGCAAGCTGAGAGGTTACAAAAAATACTCTCTAAAGCCGGTATCACTTCCCGGCGTAAGGCAGAGGGTCTAATTCTTCAGGGGCGTGTGTCCGTCAATGGGAAGATAGTACGTGAACTGGGCACCAAAGCTGTTTTGGGTAGAGATGAAATTCGTGTGGATGGAGAAACCCTTAAGCCCGAATCGGAAGGGGTAGTGCTGGTACTTTTCAAGCCCAGGAGATGTGTTACCACCCTTCACGATCCTCAGGGTAGGCCTACAGTGGCCGACTTTGTTAACAAGTTTCCCATGCGACTGTATCCGGTGGGGCGACTGGATTACGACGCGGAGGGCTTGCTGCTGCTAACCAATGACGGAGAACTGGCTCACAGGCTCCAACATCCCCGTTACAAGGTACCCAAGACGTATCTGGTAAAGGTGCGTGGTCACCCCCCAGCAGAAGCTTTGGCAATCTTGCAACAAGGAGTCAACCTGGAGGATGGGATTACTGCACCTGCAGAGTTGATTGTAATTGAGGATGACCAGAAGGCAACCTGGCTCTCTCTTACCTTGCGAGAGGGGAGAAAGCATCAGGTTAAGCGGATGTGCGCGGCCGTGGGGCATCCAGTGTTGAGATTGAGAAGAACCAAGGTGGGCCCCATAGAGCTAGATGATTTGCGGCCAGGTGAGATTCGGCGACTCAAGTCACGGGCAGTGAGAAGCTTGCGAAAAAATGTCGGCCTTAAATGACTAAGGTTTCAGTGTTCAGTTTCAGCTTTTTTGTTTTTCTTCCCTGACACCTGAAACCCGGCACCTGAAACCTTGAGTCTTTGATTGTGCAAACAATGAGACGGAAAATTCCTATACGGCGACTGGAACAGGAAAGGCTTGCTGCTCTTCAGGCAAGAGAGCGGCGGCGAAGAATGTCAAGCAAGTTCAAATGGGCTGTTCTACTCTTGCTGCTTGCGGCAGTTATTGCTGGGGTGACATACGGGGTTTTTTTTACACCCTACACCGCTCTTAGAAACATGTTGCCCGTGCCGAATAAGTTGATTAACGTTGTTTTCATTGTAAATGGCGTGTCACACACAGTGCCTGCGGAAGGTACTTTGGTAGTACATCCGGAGGATGTGCTGTCAATTGACGATATCCATACCGATGGCAAATTCAACTGGGGTTTGCGGTTGACTTCCGAACAGTTTTCAGCAAACGACCTCTTGGAGGGGCGTCGAGATATAAAGGAGTTCTGGCCGGATTTTGAAAATGAAGATCCCTTGAAGGTTGTAGTGGGTGTGATGGCCGGTTCTCAGTCCATTGGTCGCTTCAACATGGTAGTGCGACTGCGCGCAAGAGACTGGGTGAAGAAGGCACAGGAGGCCAAGAGCCCTGAGGAGAAAGTGCGCTATTATGAGCGTGCTGCGCGCCTGGCTTCGCATAACGCCTTGATCCTGACAAACCTGGCACAACTCTATGCCGAGCAAGACCAGTGGGCAAAGGCTGCCGCTACCTATGAGAAAGTGGCAGCCACCAGCAATACGATACCCATCTTGCAGAAACTGGTGGAGGCTTACCAGAAAGCAGGCAAAACTAACCAGGCTCTGGCTGCATATATCAAGCTGATCCGGAAGAGCGGCACAGACAAAGAGCCTTTCTACGGTTTTATCTCATATCTAAAGGCGAAAAAGAACCCGACGCAAGCAGCCTCTTTTCTTTCCACCAATTTGAATTCTTTCCCGAAATCCTACCGACCGGAGATCCACGCTTATCTGGGAACATTATATGGCCAGCAGGGAGAATGGAGTAAGGCCATCAATTCCTACAAACGGGCTTTGGCCGGTGGCGTTAATAATCCGCTCATCCATCTCAATTTGGGTGAGGCTTACAGCAGGATTGGTAATTATCGCCAGGCTGAGAAAAGCCTGTTGACTTACCTGAAAAGTAAGCCCAAAGATGTGGATGCCAGGCTGAGGCTGGCAGCGGTGTACCGCAAAAGGAACAAGAATAAGAATGCCATCAAGACCCTCAAGGGGGTAATCAAAGACAATCCTAATTCACTGAAAGCTCATCTAGCCCTGGTGGATATTTACGAAAAATTGAACAGGGACAGAGACGCTGCGGCTGTTTATGAAGCCATCGCCAAACTGTCTCCTGATAACAAGGTAGTTCATTACAACCAGGGAGTGCTCTACTACGAGATGAAACAATACGACCGGGCTGCCAAAGCCTTTTCCCAGGTCTTGAAGTTGGACAAAAAGGATATCGATGCCAGGGAATATCTCGTGGAGGTGTATCGCCAACAGAAAAAACCTCGTAAGGCTCTCACTGTTCTTGAAGAACTTATCAAACTACGGCCAGACTACTGGCCCTATTATGCTAAGGCTTTTGAGTTCTACGACCAACTAAAGGCCTACGAGGAGATGACCAAGACGCTTGCCCGTGCCGTGGGCAAAGCACCAGAACAGCCTGAACTAAGATATTTTCTCGGTATTGCCTACGAGAAACGGAATCTTCTGGTGGAGGCGATTCACCAGTTCGAGGCACTCGTGAAAGTGGCGCCCAAAAACATTGACTACCTCGTTCACCTCGCCGGGCTTTATGAACAGATCGGCAAGACAGAGAAGGCACTAAAAACGTATCAAAAGGTTCTCGATTTGGATCCTGAAAACCCCAAGGCTCAAGAGAATTATTTGCGCCTGAAAATGCAGGAAATCGGACAGTAATAGATTGCGGATTTAACTGGTCCTCGTTCTTGATATCGAGAAATGAAAGTTGATGGAAATTACAAATAACAAATCACAAATAACAAATGGTTCGACAAGCTCACCACCCTGAGCCTAGTCGAAGGGCAAATAACAATGACCGAAATTCAAAATTCCAAACCTGCACATCATCTTAGAAAAAAGGAATTCCAAATATGTTTGGGTCATTGAAACTGGGGACCCGCCCGCAGGGTGGGGAGTCCGGAGGACCAATATTGGAATTTGAGATTTATTTGTAATTTGGTGCTTGGGATTTAGGATTTCAGATTTAGTAGAAGCTTATTCGAGTTTCCAGCTATTTTCAAAATTCCTCAATTTCCCTTGCAGGTTTTATCCTCTTGATGTATAGATTTCCCACTTACCCGGACTGTCGTGGGCGGGTAACTCAGTGGTGAGAGTGCCGTCCTCACACGGCGGAAGTCGAGAGTTCGAATCTCTCCCCGCCCACCATGATAAACAAAGGGGTTGACGAAGATTTCGCCAGCTCCTTTTTTCTTTTTTGTGGGAGTAAATTTGTGGGTGTAATCTGCTTCCCCTTCCACCCTAATCCACGATGAGCACTTCCTACTTACCGGAAGAATCTCACCTCCTGGAATTCGTAAGCACAACTTTGTGTGATTCCAATTCTTGAAGATTTTCCCCGTTTCCTCAAACGGAGAAAGTTTCCTATCTGCAAATCATATCTTAAGGTTTGGGAAATTTAATATATTGGCAAGATATCGAAATCTCTCATCGAGCACACCTACCCCCAAAATCTAGAGAATACACACTAATCAAGCCTCGATCCCGTAGGTACGTACTCGGTTATTGGGAGCTTCAACTTAACTAGAAAATTACAACTTCGTTCGGATAGATACTCTTTGAGAAACAGGGTGACTTGATTTGAGAGATTCGATAGTCTAGCGTAGATGAAATCTGGTGTGAGGATATTTAATGGAGACAGAACGAGGGAGAATGCCCACAGGGTTTGGATCTTATCTAACTCCACTCGGGAAGAAGCTTCTTCTCGTCTATGGTAGCATTTATGTATTGGAGCTGCTTTTTGAACACTGGTTCAAAATCGGGATTGTCTCCGTTCTTGAGCTCTATCCTCTCGGCAATTGGAATTTTCATTTCTGGCAGCTTATTACCCACCCCTTCATACACAACCCAAACTCACCCATAAGCTTCATTATCAGCTGCATCATATTCTATTTCTTTGCTGCACCTGTGGAGCATGCCTTTGGGCCAAAGCGGTTCTTGATTTTTTTCTATACCTCCGCACTTGGAGGAGCATTATGTGGCTTAGGATTCAGCTTTGTTGCAGGTTTCAATGTACCTTTTTTGGGGATGATGCCTAGCCTCTTATCCCTGATTGTCATCTTTGGGTTGTTGAGTCCAGAAGCCACTATACTGCTTATGTTCATTCTTCCCATAAAAGCAAAATATTTGAGCTATGGGACTATCATCATTACATTCTTAACCTTCCTGGCAAAGGCTAATCCTCATGGTGCGTATCATCTTGGAGGGATACTTTTTGGTTATCTCTATTTTAGAGGGCTGGGAAAATACTTTGATTTCAGGTTGATTCGTCTAAAGTATTCTGAATGGCAATTAAAAAGAAAGAAGTCTCGGTTTACAGTTATAGACGGCGGTAAAGCAGAGAAGGACGAGGACACTCCAACATACCACTAAACTGGGGATATATAGCTCCTCTGCCAGCATCAAAGCTCCGAATGAATCACCTTGACATATCTCAACGGTAGGCGCCAGATTCAAAACATCTATCGAATTCCTACTATTTTGGTTTATGTGCCTTCAGTTATTATAATTTAGAGACAGAAAAGAAAAAGCGCGAAGGAGAGGTTATGCACAAAATCAACGTTATCCAGACGGATATTGAAACCTTTGAGATTACAGTCAAGGCATCAAGCATTACGACCCACACGGTTACTCTTACTGCAGACTACTATAACGAATTGACTGGAGGTAAGATCTCTCCTAAGGCTCTTGTCGAACAGTCATTTGAGTTTCTGCTCGAGCGTGAGCCTAATACAATGATTCTTTCCCGGTTCGATCTTCCAGTCATCAGTGAGTACTTCCCCGAATACGAAGAAACCATGATCAAGAGGTTGTGAGACAGGGCACCTGGTCTATACTTGCTTGCCTTCACCCAAACTACGGGCCAGTCAATAAACAGGATCCAGCATCTTTCATACTTAACACAGGAGCAGCTTCATGAATGAATTGACCGAGGTTATCAAGAGACGACGAAGTGTCAGGAAGTTTGAACCTAAGCCTATATCTGAAGAGATTATCAGGGACATATTGGACTGCGCACGACTTGCACCTACAGCAAACAATCTTCAGCCTTGGCTTTTCGGGGCAGTGACTGATCCGAGCATAAGGAGGGAAATCGCTGAACTCACCGAATATGGTAAGTTCATCAAGGACTGTGCTGTGTGCTTCGCAGTTTTTGCGGACTCTACGAAGAAGTATTTTTTAGAAGATGGATGTGCTGCGACTGAGAACATCTTGCTAGCCTGTGCAGCGCACGGAATTGGCAGTTGCTGGGTGGCAGGTCACAAGAAAGTCTATGTCGATTCCATTAGAAAGCGCCTGAAAGTTCCCGAACCATACACGCTTATTGCCCTCATAGCCGCAGGATATTCTAAGGAACAACCATCTCCCAAAAAGAAAACTCTTGATGAGGTGACCTTTTTCAACAAGGTCGCCAGATGAGTAACAACAGGTGTGAATCTATGCCTTCAGTTCGACCACGTCAAATAATGGCGAGCTATGTTTAACCCACATTCGGAAGTCTCTACCCAGCATTTTGTATCGAGTCCTCAGAAGCTGAAGTGTGAATTAAGGGATGTAATACAAAGTTTCCTAGTGAGCGAGGCGAGTTTAGAGTACTTATCGCTATATACCTCCTGATTTGCCTAATCCATATCCTAACGCAAGCGTTTCTTACCAAAGGTATAATGACTTGAAGATTTTCGTCCCAGAGGCGTAGTCTTTGGGCATTTTCAAGTTTTGAATTGACTGGAGTCAAACTGATCATTAATCTGGGACCAGCCTGGGAGTGCTTTAGGCAAAAACTCTATTAGTCTGGAACAAGGAGCCAAATATGCTACATAGACCCCTTCATACGATCCGATACATTAGCATCATTGCAGTTTTTTGTTCTCTCTTCGGCTCAGTCTTGATGTTTCTAATTGGTATACACAGAACTTATCAAGCGTTTGCCTATTTTTTCAATCTTGAAGCGATTTCTAGTACATTGGGACGTGAAAGATTAGGAGCCTTAGCCACGGGATCTATTATCAAGTCAGTGGATGCCTTTCTGATCGGATTGGTACTATTGATCTTTGCCTATGGCGTTTATACTCTCTTTATAAGAAAGATAGAATTAGAAGAAAAAGTCGTATTTCACTGGTTAGAAATCTCGAGTATCACTAGTCTAAAAACCCTACTTGCAGAGCTCATAATAATTATTCTATTTGTCAAATTCCTAGATGTTGTAATTATAAGCATCGATGAACTCACCTGGGAGATACTCATTCTTCCAGCATCAATTCTTCTGCTAGCATTAAGTTTAAAATTTCTTGAGCAGCATCGTTAAGACATGTTCGCTGGGACTTTAGATTACATACAAGACTGTCGAAAAAGTCCTAACTGCTCATTTTTGCTATTTCCGCATGTAATAAAATCAACTACTTACAAGCCATAAAAAGGCACCAAATAGTGTCTTTTAGGGTTTTTCGACAGTCACGTATGTAATCTACATTCTCTAAAACAAAAAGGCAGAGCCAGTTCTGACCCTGCCATCCTGTTTCAAACTGAAGGATTAGTTCAATTCATCCTCTCCCCACAAAGCTGCTAACAACCCGGCTTGTTAATCGAAATCTTTATAGATCTACCAGTACCACCGCTATCAAGTAGCCGATCTCTCAGAGCCTCAGCCAAGCTTGTGCAGAGTTTACGATTATACCAGATAGCCAGGTCTCCACCGACGGATTCAAGCTTATTAAGGCCTACAAGGCTTTTCAGGGAACGGTTAATGGAGATAACCAGGCGTCCGCCGACGGATTTAAGCTTATTAAGGCCTACAAGGCTTGTTAGGGACAGGTTATAGGAGATCTCCAGGTCTCCACCGATGGATGTTATGTTTTCAAGGCTTGTAAGGCTTGTCAGAAATTCGTTATTCTCGATATCCAGGCGTCCGCCGACGGATTTAAGCTTATTAAGGCCTGCAAGGCTTGTTAGGGAAAAGTTATAGGAGATCTCCAGGTCTCCACCGACGGATTCAAGCTTATTAAGGCCTACAAGGCTTTTCAGGGAACGGTTAATGGAGATAACCAGGCCTCTGCCGACATGGGCTAAACATTCCAGCCCTTCCAGGCTGGTTAAAGGTGAATCTATGATTGAAAGATCACCTGTTACGGAGGTGCAGCGTGATAAAGCTTCGAGATCGACTGCGGTGTTGATGTCGTCGATCACAAAGCTGCCTTCGCATACACGGTTACAATCTGACCCAGCAAACGCTGGGTTCAAGATGAAAAGTCCCAAGGTGACAAAGAGGACTACAGCGAACAGTGTTTTAGAACCATCCCTTTTCATTTTCTTCCTCCCTCCTCTCGTGGATGAGTGATAGTAGGAACTTGAGCTGATTTTAAGATATATTAACAATTTGTTTGATGTCAACAAAAAATACCAATTTTAATAATAAAGACAGATACATATCATACTATATTGATAGTAATTGAGAATGAGATTTGATACTGAAAAGGGGCAACCATGGAGAAGGTGAGGTGGGGAGCATGGAGGCTGGGAGCGGACTTTATATTACATCCCTTAATCCACACTTTCCCCACCAGAAATCTCAACACAAAATGTGGGACGTGCTCTGAAGTAGCCTGAGTTTAGATTAAAGTATGTTATACGTAAGTTTCATACCATTCTAGTAGGGCTTCATATGAGTTGCTCGTGGCGAGCAACCCGGGCAACTTCCCTGTCATGTACCGACTGTTCTTGGGGTAAACGTTGTCCCATGTAGCACACCATCTTTCGACCAGATGAGGCATCAACCCAATATTCCATCGTTCCGCATGTGCGCGAAGCGAATTGAGTTCTTCTTTTACGGTCCGACTAGAGGGGCCATCATTGTATGAATTTTGTCCACGTAGCCAAGAGTTTCTTTATAACGCCAGCCACGAACTTTCGGAGCCGTGTTCTTAATGCTAGTCCAGAGGTTCTCATTTATTCCAGCTTTCCTGGAGAGACCCTGAGCTTTTCTGATGTTGCGAAAGCCGGCGTTATAGCTAGCAAAGGTAAAGCTCATACGGTCCAGGTGAGGCCGCTCAGCCTTCCATTTCCGGTAAAGCTGCTGGTCATAGTAGATTCCGGCGGCAATGTTCCAACGGGGCTCATTGATGTCAGCGAATGAGGGATTCTTCTTTTGAATTTCTGCAAACGTCTTTGGCATGATTTGCATGATTCCCCTCGCACTTACCCAGCTCTTGGCGTCGGCTTTTAGGTTTGATTCGGCAATCGCCTGGGCTTTAAACCAATGCCATTCAAACCCGGGACCAAAGTAGCGTTTTGTATATTTCCTGAAATATTGGTCATATTTGGTTGTCCAGACTTGAGCAGTTACGGGTGGTAAATCTTCGGCGCAGAGATTTGCAGGTGACATCAGAGCTAGCAATAAGGTCAAAAGGACAAACTGCTGGCTGCGAATCAGGGTAGCACGCAAAATCGAAGAGAAGAGCAGGCAACTTGCTGATCTTCTGGGAGGTTTCACATTAGGAGCTGTAATGATATACAGCATATTACACTTCCACTGAATGTTACTATTCGTTATCATTCAGGAATGATATCAGTTAAGCGCCAGACCGACAACCAGACCTATTGCAATCCCGACACCGATGAATATTCCCAACACTACCAATCCGACAGCTCTGTTGTCTTTCCTTAACTCATCTGATGTATCAAAATGGGTGATACGGTCAAACGCCTTGTAGCCTATATACATAAAAAGCAGGGTTAAGAGCCCTCCGATGATCGAATAGGCGAAATTCAACAAAATTGCTTTCAGTTGCATGATTTGTCTCCTTCCCAGCTATCAGCTGTCAGCTTCGCGCAAAGCCTATGGTTTAAGGAGCCAGGAGTCGGGAGCCTGTAGCCAGGAGGTCAAGAGAGTTGCTTTTGTTTTTTGCTTCCTGGATTCTGAATTCTGCCCCCCCCATTAAGTGGCGCAGCATTGCAAGGGTAGGGAGATTCTCACCCATGTCTTCTCTACTGAAACCAATGTGATATTTTGGCTCTTTACTCATCAATTACCTCACTATTCTTCAGAAACGTCGCTAAGGTTGGGCGGCCTTGAACATGTCATAGTCAGGGAAATCGGCCCGCTTTACCTTGCCTGCTACAAGGGCCCGCTCGATATCATGTCCGAGTGTGGCAATCTGCAAGGGTTCATCGGCGTCCGGTTTGAGCCGCAGTAGCCAGTCAAGTGTGTTTTCTGCGTGGCGGGGGTCTTCCGGAACGGAGGAGCCGGCCACAATCGCCCTGATCCTTCGCTTCGTGCACTCGATGCTACTTCTTGCCACGACACACAATCACTCTGCGAACAGTTTCTGTGTTCATCAGGACGGCAATGACCGCCAGGGCTCCAAAAGGCTGGTTTAAGAGGGCACCCAAAAAGATGAGGAAAACCCGGATATCGCGGCCGATACGCAGCCTCCTGCCGCCAGCAATGCGAGCGCGCATGAGACTGTCGTATTTGTCGGCGGTGTAGCTCAGCATGAAGGAGCCGATAATCGCCAAAAAACCTATAAGGAGAACAATCCCATCAGCTCTTGCACCATAGGCGTGCCATGTTAGTCCGAACAACAGGAAGGCATCGGCATAGCGGTCCAGCACCGCGTCGAACCAGCCGCCGAAATCGCTCTCACGGAACTTCAGCCGTGCCACCTCACCGTCGCAACCGTCAATTATGGAGGCAACCTGGGCAAGTACGCCGCCAGCCAGCAGGGCGGGATAACCGCCTACCGCGAACAGCCCTGCAGCAATAAGGGAAAACAGAAACGACACCAGCGATATCTGGTTGGGGGATATCGCCAGTCGTGTCAGCTGGCGGGAGATTCTCACCGACAGTGGGCGGTTGAGGTACCTGGAAACCGGGCCGTCGTTGGGCTTGTCCCGCACTTGCTCCAGCAGGACGCGCTCTGCCTTTTCCAGAGCCTTGGGATCGTCAACGTCCAGCCAGAACCTGCCTTGGATGTCCAAGGCTTTCACCTTGCCTGCAGTGGCCAGGCAGCGCACCCCACCTGATAGGCTGGTATCTCCATGTATCGCCGCGCTTCGTTCCAAGGCCTCAAACAGCACGGGGGTACAGAGAAAGATACCAACATCCAAGCCATTGAACGATGCCAACCCCTTGCCAATGTCACGCACCTTGCCGTTTTCCGACTGCACCCGCGTGACATCGTCCATGTCGATTAGCGAGTTCCTGGTGTAGGAGTCCACGGCGAGGGTGATCTCCCCCTCGCCGATTGGCCTCCTGGTCAGATCGCGCAGGATGGCGGGATCGAAGAGATGATCACCCATCAACAGGAGGAAGGGGCCGTCCAGGTACTCCCTGGCCTTGAGCACTGATAGCCCGTTGCCCAGTTCCCAGTCGTCGTTGATGATATGTGTGATCTTTACACGGCAGCGGCGGGCCAAACCGTCCAGAAAATCACGCACCCGGTCCCCTTGGTAGCCGCTGACCACATAAAAATCATCGTTTTCTCCCTGGATGGCGCAGCGGATCACCCGTTCAATGAGGGGTACCCCCAGGATGGGGACGAGGGGTTTGCAATTACCTTTCCGACACAGCCTGCTGCCTTTGCCGGCGGCGATAATCAGGCATTTCATCTGGTTTCTTCCCCCAGGCTCCGTTGATAAAGGTCTCGGTCAGCCGATAGGCTTCATCATCTGTGTACTGCCGGGGCGGATGCTTCATGAAATAGGCTGACGGCCCGTACAGGACGCCGCCTTCGCCCCGGTCCAGTGCCAGCTTGCAACAGCGGATGGCATCAATGCCGACACCGGCGGAATTGGGGGAATCTTCCACTGAAAGACGCAACTCCAGGTTCATGGGTACATCACCGAACAGCTTACCTTCCATGCGGATGAAGCAAACCTTGTTATCTTTTTGCCAGGCTACGTAGTCGCTGGGCCCGATGTGGATATTTTCGGCATCCATCCGCTGGGCTGCAACCGCTTGGACCGCTTCTGTTTTGGACTCCTTTTTGGACAGCAACCGGCTGCGGTTGAGCATGTTGAGGAAGTCGGTGTTGCCTCCGGTATTGAGTTGATAGGTGCGCTCCAGCTTGACCCCCCGTTTATTGAACAGATCGGTCAGTACTCGGTGGGTGATGGTGGCGCCGAGCTGGGACTTGATGTCGTCACCGATGATGGGAAGATTTCTCTCCTCGAAACGCTTGGCCCTGACAGGATCGCTGGCAATAAAGACAGGTATGTTGTTTATAAAGGCCACCCCTGCTTCCAGGGCGCACTCAGCATAAAAGCGGGTAGCCTGCTCCGAGCCCACCGGGAGGTAGTTTAACAGGACTTCCGTGCCCGACTCCATGAGAACCTGGATCACTTCGTGCTGGTCAGGTTCCGGGGCGTCGGCTAAGGCGAAGGTGTGTTTGTCGTCATAGTTGTGCATATGGTCGGAGAATCCGTCCAGGATCCGCCCCATCTGCACGGCCACACCGGTCTTTGGTATGTCGTTGCAGAACACCGTTGTACAGTTTGGTTTCTCGAAGATCGCCTCGGCCACATCCTTACCAACCTTGCGACGGTCGATCTCAAAGGCCGCTACCACCTCGATGTCGTAGGGCTTGTATCCGCCGATGTCCCAATGCATCAGGCCGATGGCCTCTTCGCTACCCTTATCCCTGTAATAATAGATTCCCTGAATCAATGAACTGGCGCAATTTCCAACCCCAATGATACCGATTTTGATGTTGCTCATACCTTGTTCGCCTTCCTTTCTGCACCTCATGAGATATACGCGGACTGCACCACCTTAGCAGACGCATACCAAGCGGACACCGCTCAGCACAAAACAGCGCCCTGCAGACAAAGACCACACCGTTGCCAGAAGCAGCGGTCTAAACTGATTTAAGCTTTCCCCGAGTGTACACTGAGCGGGGCTCTCCAGAGAAAAACCAGAGCCAATCAGCTTGGCAAGAGCTAAGAGGTAGCGTTGCAATCCGGCAAGGAGCATGGCCGTGAGTTGGCAGGCACTTCCACCCCTCCAGACAAAGCATACTTGAGCATACTCTATTGCAAGCATGTCAGTCAAGCTGATGCTGGGCGCTAGGCTATTTGCGCTGTGGCGTTTCCCACGCCGGTTTTGGGCTGGGGGCTGGTCTGTTGTAGGCGAGTGTTAACTGGCGAGTAGACCCTCGAGCGGTCTTTATAACCACGGGCCATTTGACTTTGGCTCTGGTGTGTTTGCGTCTTTCTTGAGTGATGGTGATGTTCGGTCTCCCCAGCTATTTCGTTGGTGCCGCCAAAAGATTCTTACAGACAAGGCATTACCCTATCGACTGGCCCAATCAGGGGGTTTGCTTTGCATCGAGGGCAGATAATTTTATTGAGTTTGAATCTCCTTATCAGTTATGTGAACAAGTAGAGCTTTAGGATGCCTTCAAGCGGGCAGTCCTCATTGAATACCCGCGAAATGGCTTATATGCTTTGGCCTTTGTGACCGGACAGGTCACAGGGGAAATTAAGGAAAAGACCACCGACAAGATGATAAATGTTTATGTTCCAACGACAGCAAATCCCACCTCGGGATTTTATCTAATCGTGCCGGAGGATGAGGCGATCCCGCTAAGCATCAGTGTGGAGGATGCCTTTAAACTGCTGATTTCAGGTGGCGTTGTTGCGCCTGGCAGTAAGAAATATTTCTTCCCGTTCAGTAAGCGGGTGAAGAGTGAGCAAAGCGCAAGAGGCGTAGCACATAGCGTCGACTAGCTCTTTGCTCCTTAGCGGATACGAGATAGCTCAAAGCTGAAAGCTCGAAGCGTTTAACACATAGAGCACCTGTAAGCCACAATTTACTCCTTCCTGCCTTGAGCGGCACACTTCTTGCGATTTCTTTTCTTCGCTTTCCTGACCTAGGCTGTTTCATGATTCCGTCTGCCCCTCATCACCATTGTCAGCTACCTTTAGACCGTATGCCTCCCTGACCTTGCGTTCAATGTCGCTGCAGATATCCGAGTGCTCCTTCAAGAAAGCCTTAACACTTTCGCGGCCCTGGCCCATTCGTTCTCCCGCGTAGGAGTACCAGGCCCCGCTCTTATCAATGATGTCAAGGGCTGTGGCCATGTCCAGAATGTCCCCTTCTTTGGAGATCCCCTGACCGTATATGATATCGAACTCCGCCACTTTGAAGGGCGGCGCCAATTTGTTTTTGACCGCTTTGACCCGAGTGCGATTGCCAATGGTCTCTTGTCCATCTTTGATGGCACTGAGCCGGCGAATATCCAAGCGAACCGAGGCATAGAACTTGAGAGCATTGCCGCCCGTGGTTGTCTCTGGATTGCCGAAAAGCACGCCCAGTCTCATGCGGATCTGGTTGATAAAGATCACCGTAGTCCTGGACTTACTGATGGCAGCGGTCAGTTTACGCAGCGCCTGGGACATTAGCCGAGCTTGCAACCCCATATGGGCGTCGCCCATCTCCCCTTCGATCTCGGCCCGAGGTACCAGGGCCGCCACCGAGTCAATGACCACCGCGTCCATGGCACCGCTGCGCACGAGGGTCTCAGTGATCTCCAGAGCCTGCTCACCGGTATCGGGCTGGGAGACGAGCAGATCGTCTACATTGACGCCCAGCTTTCGAGCGTAGCCAAGGTCGAGGGCGTGTTCGGCATCGATGAACGCCCCTATTCCCCCGCCTTTCTGGGCTTCGGCGAGAATGTGGAGTGCCAGGGTGGTCTTGCCGGAAGCGTCCGGGCCGAAAATCTCCACCACCCGCCCCCTGGGCACGCCCCCCAACCCCAGAGCGACATCCAGGGAGAGCGAGCTTGTGGGAATTACCTGGATGTCGGGAATCATGGCGTCGCTGCCGAGCCGCATGATGGCTCCCTTGCCGAATTGCCGTTCAATCTGGCTCATGGCCAGTTCAATGGCCCGTTGCCTTTCATTTGTGCTGGACATAGTTTTTTCCTTCTGGGTGGATTTCTTGACCATAGTCACTCGGCGGTTCCGGAGCCGGTAAAGGTCCCGCTGCCAGTTGGAGGCGGATTAGAGTGGTGCCGGTATGGTAAGAGGCATGCGGTGGAGTCTCGTGTAGATCGCCCCAGTTGGCCCGCGATCACTCTTATACAAATCCATAGAGTGTCCCTCCCTTTGGGACATACGGTATTAGTTTACTGGTACTATCAAAAATGCGGGAGGTCAACCCCCGATGCTTCTGGGGCCAATCGTAGGCCTGTGGCCTTCCTCGCAGCGAAATAGGGTGGCCTCCACAACGCCGTGTCTCCTTGCACGCCGAATGGGCACGACGCTAATGCCCCCGGGCAAATTCCCCACTTATCTGGTTGGTCTCACCGCCTCTGCCCTGTCCCTTCTTACCCAGACGAGGTTGGTACACACCCACCTTGCGATCAGAAAGTTTAACCGTGCCAAACTGGGTGTGTTTCGATCAACTCCACCACTGGCATCAAAGGCTGACCTTTTTTACTGGGTAATCTATGATTCAC
>PVMK01129452.1_pt1 | contig 59220 bp, 57 predicted proteins | sample 1853481 | NCBI WGS metagenome assembly PVMK01 (sample SAMN08533507, study PRJNA380276) | Marine sediment metagenome, whole genome shotgun sequencing project.
TACCTCGTCAGCCAGCTCAAATGCCCTAAGTTTTGTGTGATCGCGCATGATTTGTCCCTAAAAGCCTTCAACCTTCAGTCTATCCACCTGAGTAGTTACGTTTTTCTTTATTCCATTCAGGCAATCAGGCCCGACAATATAGTCATCTTAATTAGGTGTCGTTTTGATGACGAAATTCCATCTTTCGCTCGTCATCCTCGCCCATTAGTCGACTGTAATCTTTGTGTAGTTATGAGAGCACCCCCCAAATGATTTAGAGACATATGAATTGGTTGGTGACATAATGAAAACAGCTTGAACTGGGACATCAATTTCTTAAAGAAAATTGTTCTAAGTCCGTTGGTACAGGAGATTCAGACGGCGAATATAGATTAATAATATTATAAGATATGAAAGGTCAACATTTTAATTTAATCAAAAGAATTCCTCGATGCTCTGCATCGGGGTTAATAAGAAAAAATTCATTTTGATACCTCGCAGCTCTGCTGCGGGGTAGTTCATTTTTAAAAGGCCCCCCTATCAAACTTAATTTATGCAATTAGAGAAGTGAATGGCAAGCCACAAAATATAGTGCCCACCCTATTTATTTCGGCTTAGAACCATCGTTTGAATCCCACACTTTTTTTCTTATAGAAATCACATGATTGTCGCCAGAAGTTCTCACCAGTTCAATTTAGGAATATGTTAAGGTTTCTGAGAGAATATATATCGCAAATGGGTCTGAAGATATAAGATTGACATAGCTTTATGATATTATTATAATTTTAAGGAAGCCATAGAAACGATACATGGTATGCAACTTGCGTCCATTTTCTCAGAATATGGTGCGCCTCTATTTTTGTAAAATAACTTCTAAAGGTTTATATGCTATTTCCGATATCAGGGGTTGAAGTAAATCCGATCATTCCCTTCATTGTGGCTTTTTTTGTTTCTTTTTTCACTTCTATGGGTGGAGTCTCCGGTGCATTTCTCCTTTTGCCTTTTCAGATGAGTTTTTTGGGTTATACCGCACCATCGGTAAGCGGAACGAATCAAGTTTTCAACACCGTGGCAATTCCAAGCGGCGTTTATCGTTACATCAAAGAAGGCCGAATGCTTTGGCCGCTAACATGGGCCGTCATTATCGGCACTTTACCGGGAGTCTTTATCGGAGTGTGGGTTCGGATCGAATATTTACCGGATCCTAAAAATTTCAAAATTTTTGTCGGTTTTGTTCTACTGTATATTGGTTGGCGGCTGTTGATCGATGTAGTTAAGTCTAAAAATAAGAGCAAGAATATAGGTTCACCATCCCGTCTGGTTTCATCCCATGTTGTAGATGTGAAAACTTCCACAGTGAAACAAGTAAAATTTGAATACGATGGTGAGATCTATAAGTTTTCGCCGCCAATAATTTATACTCTCTGTTTTCTGGTCGGCATCGCAGGGGGTATCTACGGAATAGGCGGCGGCTCCATCGTTGCACCTTTTTTTGTAGCTATCATCGGCCTTCCGGTTTATACCGTTGCAGGGGCAGCGCTGATGGGAACATTTATCACTTCCCTAGCGGCGGTGATCTTTTTTCAATTTCTGGCACAATTTTATCCGGACATGTCAGTATCACCGGACTGGTGGTTGGGTGGATTATTCGGAGCCGGTGGAATTTTGGGCATGTACTTCGGTGCTCGAACGCAAAAGTTCGTTCCAGCCAAAATTATCAAAGGAATATTATGTATCTGCATCCTTTTTGTCGCAGGGAAGTATATTTTTGGCTTTTTCATATAACATCTACAACCTCTATCATTGATCTTGTTATCATGGCTCACACAAAACAATTATCGAGAAAGTGTGAAAATTAATAGGCAGTCCAAGGTTGCTCGATGTCGATCACAAAAGACTTTTTACGAGACCGTCAAGGTTTACCTTTTCAGGCACATACAATATTTTGTTGTGCAGATTTCTAGGTGAAAGAGCAGATAGGTGCTATAAAAATGCCCATATCATGTTAAAAAAAATGTTGTGATCAAATTAGTGTTTTATCCATAGTCCCGCGGGAGTTATACCAACCCCCTCTCACTCAGCGGTTTGTTCTCGAGTATCCGCTCCGGGCGGAAGTTCGAAAGATCGAGTGTTGGAACAACATTCAAGATTCGTTCGGACACATAACGGCCTGCGGCCGGGGCTTGCTGAAGCCCATGACCGGAGAAGCCGTTGACCAGAAAGAAGCCCTTGAGCTCCGGCCATTCACCGAGAATGGCGTTTCCGTCGAGGGTGTTGACGGCATACAGCCCGGCCCATCCACGAAGGAGCTTGAGCGTATCAAAGGCGGGGACGAACTCAGCCAGCTCCGGCCAGAGAATCTCCATAAACCGTTTGTCGTCCCATGAAAAGTCAAAACCGACAGGATCTTCGGGCATGGATTTTCCCAGCAAAATCAGCCCGCCGGTCTCGGTCCGAAAGTAGAGTCCTGACGGCAGAATCGTCAGCGGCAGCGGTTCTTTCGGTTTGACCGTGGTGTCGAGCACAAAAACCTGTCGTTTGACCGGATCCACAGGAAGATTTATACCCGCAGTTCCGGCGACCTTGGCCGCCCATGCGCCGGCACAATTTACCACAAAACCGGCAGACAGTGACGCGCCCGAAGCCAGTTTCACACCGGCAACCCTGGCGCCGGCGGTGAGAATCCCGGTCACTTCGTCTTTGATAAATATTGTCCCAAGGGATCGGGCCTTGGCCCTATATCCCATGAGAAATGCATATGCGTCGAAATGGCCGTCCAGAGTGCCAAACGTTCCTCCCGCCAGGCCGCCCGGCGCATAAAGGGGGTAGCGTTCTTTGATCTTTTCAGGTGTCCACCATTCCACCTGGCAGCCCATTCTTCTCTGCAACGCCAGTGAAGTTTCGGCCAAATCTTTACCCGCATCATCAACTAGAAAGAGGTTGCCCTCACGACGAAAGGCGATGTTCGGCCGGTTATCCTCGACAGCCATCTCTTTTTCGAATCGTTCCAGCACTTCAAGTGTAAACTGCGAAATCTGAATGTTTTCCTCGAGGCTGAACTGGATGCGTGCATTTGCCATGGACAGGGTGGTGGAGGCCCTGGAGTAGGTCGGATCCATCTCCACGACAGCCACGTTGATTTGATCATCCGCCCGCTTTAAAAAATATGCGGTGGCGCAGCCCATGATTCCGCCGCCAATGATAACCACGTCATAAATTTTGTTGTTCATTATTCATAACCATTCCTATCGGGAACACATATCGATTTTTCACTTTCCGATTCGATTTAAAACCATGGACGGGTATTAAAGTCAATCTTCATTTACCGGCAGTGACGGAATGCCATGTTGGTGTTGGGGGAGACGCCTATTGACATTTTTCCGTCTTAATGAATAAATCTATCAGATCGCTTCATAAAGCTTTGCGGATATTTCCATATCTAATAACTTGAATTTGGCACCCCCTGCGTATAGCCGTTTATCGGGAAACGGATCTGGTAATAAAATGAGAAATTTGTTCTGTATCATAGGATTGATAGGTGTTATCCTCTTTCTTGCGGGACATTATTTTATTGATAATGGAACGTACGCATATATTTTGGGTATAGCCTTAATGACCGCAGGGTTTATTGGAATAAAAAAAACATAGGAAACATCTCGACAATCCAGACGATTCCAAAGACAGCTTGCTGTGCAAAAATGATTTGACCATCGAATATTTTTACAAGGTCATCAGGAAAGGAGTTGAAAATGAGCAATACGGTTAAAAAAGTAAAACAGACATGTACGTGTAAAGATTGCGGAAATGAGTCTGAAATGGTTATTACCTGCACCCTGGAAGATATCCACGAACACACGGAAGAAACCCCGTCAAATGAGCCGGAAAAGAGCAAGGCCCCCAAGCAGCGGGTTAAAGGTTCGGGGACCTGTACCCATTGCGGTAGTGAAGCCGATATGTGGGTCGATATTTGATTTTTTAATACCTCGATGTTCGCTCAATTGAACTGTAAATGAATGGATGGAAAGAAAACAGGATGAACACGAACCAAGGACATCTGGTCCGATGCTCAAAATGCGGTGCAAAGAACAGAATATACCATGAAAAGATGAAAGGCACCGGCAAGTGCGGCAAGTGCGGGACGCCACTGGAGATGGATCCGGTCGGTGCCGGCGAACCGTTTCTCTTTCGGTGTATGGCGTGCGGGACCCGAAACAGAATCCCTGTGGGGAAGATCGAGTCCGGTGCCAAATGCGGAAAATGCGGGGTGATGCTAGAAACCGAAGAACTGTTCGTGCCTCAGCCGCTGATGCTTTCGGAGAGCGATTTTGACCGTCACGTGCTCAAATCTCCCCTGCCGGTCCTCGTCTTTGCCTGGGCTCCCTGGTGTCCCTCTTGCAGGGGCGCTATGCCGGTTATCGATGATTTTGCAAAAGATGCTAAGGGGAAAATCAGGGTTGGCAAATTGAACGTGGATTCCAGCCCGACGCTCTCTTCAAAATACAACATTCTCAGTGTCCCGCAGCTCCTTGTTTTTGATAACGGGCGGTTAACGGAAACCATGCCCGGGGGTTTGCAGAAACATGAGATCATGATGAAAATGGCGCGTTATCTCTGATTATCGGACCCAATTCAGAGGGGTTTAAACAGGCGAAAAGAATGTACCGTGCACACTACAGTTTAAAAGAGCTGCCTTTTCAGATGAATATGGATCCAAAGTTTATCTGGTTTGGCGAGCGTCACAAAGACATTCTTACGATTTTGAAATATGCCGCCGTTGATAACGAGGGCTTCCTTCTCGTTACCGGTGACGTCGGAATGGGAAAAACCACCCTCGTCAATGCATTGCTGAAGTGCTTTGACAAAAACACTGTTACTGCCAACATCAACAACTCGAACATGGAACCACGGGACTTTCTCGACTTTGTTGCCCATGAATTCAATATCCAAATAAAGTCCGGCGACAAAGGGGATTCATTAACAGCCTTCCGTCGTTTTTTGAACGATTGCAACTCGGAAAATAAAAAGGTGCTGCTGATCATCGACGAAGCGCACCGGCTCGATCAAAAACTTCTCAACCAGATACGACGTTTGTCGAATATAGAACGGCAGAATAAAAAACTTCTCAATATGGTCTTTGTGGGTCAGGATGCATTTGTCGATCTAATTTCCAAGAAAAAGAATCGGGATTTAAAACAGCGAATCACTTTCACCCACCATCTTAATCCTTTGAAAGGCGCAGAGATATGTGAATATATTTTTCATCGTCTCCATGTGGCAGGAAGTGTAAAAAGTGTTTTCACCGCAAGTGCAATCGGTGAAATTTACGCTGCTTCCAAAGGGTGTCCGTGTTTGATCAATATGGTTTGCGACCGTGCATTATGGACCGGATACCAAAAAGGGGTAAAAAAAATAGATGCAAAAATTATAAAAGAATGCCTCGATAACCTACCTTTGTGGAACGAAAAAATCGAAGAAGGAAAAACTCAGGAAAATTTAGAGACTATAAACCAAGGTGCCGCAAAAGAACCCGCAATCAATTCTTTGCGGAGAAGGTTCCAATATATCGTTTTTGTCATGGTGTCGTTAATGGTTATCGGCTTTTTGTATTATCCTCTAAAATCCGGCAGGCACGCCCGGGATACGGAGAAATACGGCCATTCCCAATCAACATCAACGGATATGCCATCGATTGTCGACTCGAATAAAAAAATTGGCATGGTTGTCCGGAACACAGAAAAATCCCTTAAAACGGTATCTGACTTGAAACAAAAAGAGTCGACCGCTACCCGACTCGTGTCGGCGGGGTACCCTTTGAATGAAGAAAAGCAAACCGATAAAATGCCGACTGCGCCGACGTATGAAAAAAAAGCCGAATTAAACGGATCCGAAGACGGGATACAACGGGGCATGTACATCATATATCTGCATTATTCCAGTGAAGAGAAAAAAGAACTCATGGAAGCCCTGGCCGATTCACTTAAAAATAGCGGCTTCGGGGTGCTTGGAATTGAAAGGGTCGATTATCAAAAAAGTGATGTTCGCTACTTTCACAAAGAAGACCAGGTGGGGGCGCTCCTTTTAAAAAATCATTTGACTCAGTTCATAGCTCCTTTGATCAACCTTAAAAATACAAACATCAAAATCAAAAATTTGAGTCAAAAATATCCCAACGCCCGAAAAGGGGCTATCGAACTCTGGTTAAATTTTTAACGCAAGTTTTAACTCCAAACGATCCAAAAACACGCGAAATAAAAACCTATACGTTTGAAAAGGATTTTGGGGTAAAAATAATCGGGAGAAATTGCTTCATGTCCATCCAAGGAAAAGACCGCCAAGACCTTAGACGTGCAGTGGAACTCCTAGAAAATCCGAGTTTCATTTCCAGAATTATTGATGTTATCGGACAGCCCGTTGAAAAAGTCATGGATTCACTGCCCACAACAGTATCCGGAAAAATACAGGGTGCCGTACAAGCTACGCTGAACAAACTGCTGGTTCTCACCGTCAGAACCATGGGCGAGGGCTTCCAAGGCCGGGCATCGACCCTGACTCACAAGATCGCAAGTGGTTTAAGCGGTGCCATCGGCGGCGCCTTTGGATTGCCTGCTCTTGCGGTCGAACTTCCCGTATCGACGTCCATAATTCTTCGGTCGATTGCCGACATCGCGAGGAGTGAAGGGGAGGATATCGCAGCGCTTGAAGCAAGATTGGCCTGCCTTGAAGTCTTTGCTCTGGGCGGGAGATCGGGTGCCGACGATATGGCGGAGACCGGATACTTTGCGGTGCGTGCCGCCCTGGCAAAGGCGGTGAGCGATGCTGCAAAACATATCGCCACCAAAGGTTTAACAGAGAAAAGTGCACCGCCCATCGCAAGGTTCATCACACAGATTTCATCTCGCTTTGGCGCAGTGGTCTCAGAAAAGATGGCAGTCCAAGCGGTTCCGGTTATCGGTGCACTCGGCGGCGCCACTATCAATCTCCTTTTTGTAGACCACTTCCAGGACGCAGCCCGTGGGCATTTTATCGTTCGTCGTCTGGAGAGAGAATTTGGAGAAGAGACGGTGCAAAGGGAATATATGAAAATTTTATCTCAATCGCGCACCTGACCCAGACCCAAAATGCGCGAATTTAAAATAATAATAAGAGCATTAATGTTTAGACCCCAGTACGATAGTACCTATCTACGGGGCAGGCAGGATTACAGGATAAACAAGATATTTTTGCCTTTCTCCCGCTCTGCGGGACCGGCTGCAGAAAGGCAAAAAGCATCATCCCTCTTCAAGGGAAATCGTTCACTCATTGCCTCAACAAAACAGTAAGGCCAGGTAAAAAGCATCCATTTTCGATTCCTCGGCCCTTTTTTCCGCTGAAGCGGAATTGTGTTTTCTCGGCTTCATCCCCGCCCGCCTCGCTTGAGCTCACGATAGCGGGCAGGCGGAAGCCGTGAAAAAAATCAAGTCGATCCGGTTGATCCTGTCAGAAAAGTTTTTGGCTTTATGTCTAAATAATAATAAACTCATTAATAACTCGAGTTTCGCACCCTCACTGCGTATAGAATTGCGAAACAATAGCACCAGGAGACCGATGAATTGAAACACGAAAATCAGATGTTAGATTTTACCGCAATGTGGATCCTGCTTGTACTGTGTGCGAGCTGGGGTCTGCAACAGGTGGCTATCAAGGTTGCCATCCACGGCGTTTCGCCGCTTCTGCAATCCAGCATCCGGTCCATTGGCGGCACGATCCTGATCTGGATCTGGATGAAAGTGCGCCGGGAACCGATGTTAGAGAGAGACGGCACCTTGTGGTGGGGAATCGCTGCGGGCCTTCTTTTCGCCGGAGAGTTCGTTCTGATCTACTGGGGCCTCGAATATACCAATGCATCCCGCGCCGTCATCTTCCTTTATATGTCGCCGTTCGTTGTCGCGTTGGGGGCACAGCTCTTTATTCCGGGTGAATACCTGCGGATGATACAAGTGATCGGTCTGGCCTGTGCCTTCGTTGGCATCGTCGTCGCGTTCAGCGAGTCACTGACGTATCATACCCAACGAATGCTGATCGGCGACAGCATGTTGGTGGTGGCGGCGATCTTGTGGGGAGCTACGACGGTTCTGATCAAGGCCAGCCCCCTGGCCAAGATCAAGCCGAGCAAAACCCTGCTTTACCAACTTTCCGTCTCTGCGGTGATCCTGCCCCTGGGGTCTCTGGCAAAAGGTGAGGCCGGCATTGTCCGGTTGACGCCCTTGATCGTCGGCAGTCTTGTGTACCAAACGGTTTGGGTTGTGTTCATCACGTATCTCGCTTGGTTTTGGCTCATCCGGAACTATCCCCCTTCGCGTCTTGCATCGTTCACCTTTCTCACGCCACTTTTCGGCGTGCTCGCAGGCGGTCTGCTGCTGAACGAGCCGATTACCCGTGCGATGCTGCTGGCACTTGTTTTGGTGGGTATGGGTATTTTCCTGGTGAACCGCCCTGTGGCCGCCCGGGAGGTTTTGAAACAGCTTCCAGTACGTCAATCATCCACAGACAAGGAAGACACTTTCTAACCATGACAACCCGACATCCGAATAAAAAAAATAGCGCCGCGCCGCGGGCCTTCCGCGAAACGCTCCAGTTCTATTTAATCGACTGTAAGACACCCCTGGGCAAATTTATCGATATTTTCATCATACTGCTCAATCTGGTGATCTGCGCCATTTTTGTGATGGAAACCTATCCCTTGTCCGAGGCCACCCGGCGTCTGCTTTGGAATACAGAGGTCATCATCGTCCTGTTTTTCATCGTCGAGTATATTGCAAGACTTTACGCAGCCAAAGACAGACTCAGACAGTTGGTTGATATTTACAGCATCGTCGACCTGATTGCCATTGTGCCGACGATCTCTTTGCTTGTACTTCCGCTGTTCGGCCTGACCCCCAACTTCGGATTTATAAAGGTGATCCGGGTGATCCGGGTGTTCAGGATATTCAGGTTCCTCCGATTTACCGCAGATCCTCAGTTTTTCTTCGGGAGTATCACCAACCGGCTGTTAAATTTAATCCGGCTTTTTTTGACCATACTCATGATATTTTTCATATCTTCCGGCCTGTTCTTTTATGTTGAAAATCCGTTTAACCCCAATGTTCGGACTTTCGGGGATGCATTCTATTTCACTGTGGTGACGCTGACAACCGTGGGCTTCGGCGACATCACGCCCTTGTCCGAGGCCGGGAAGTGGGTCACCGTGTTAATGATACTTTCAGGTATAATCCTCATCCCCTGGCAGATCAGCCGCATCGTCAAGGAATGGATCTATATTTCCACAAAAAAAGAGGTGCTTTGTCCGGGGTGTGGTCTTCGCTACCACGATAAGAATGCCTCGCATTGCAAATCCTGCGGGCATATTATTTTCCAGGAATACGACGGGGATTAGGCCGGTTTTACCGTTGGAAGGGCTATTGGATTTTCACCATAGAGGTCCGCGGACACGTACACCTTGGGCTTTGCACATTTCAAGCGTTGCATACGAATTTTACACACCGTAGAGAACCTTGATGACACTGATCAGACCCTCTTTGTTGCTTTTCCAATTTTTACAGGTATTGAAGAGAACGGAATAGTTTTGGAAGAAAAATCAACAAGTTCAGAAGTTAAGGTTTTAAAATCGGCGTATTTGGATCGTTTATATGGCGTATTTCTCATTGTCTTATCTGCCATATCCTTTGGCACCATGGCCATTTTTGCACGCATTGCCTATGAAGCAGGGTCAGATCCTATTACGGTTCTTTTTCTACGGTTTACCATTGCCGGCATTTTCATGTTAGCGATCATGGTAGCAAAAGGTATGGCGTATCCCCGCGGACGCACGCTGGTTACACTGGCATTGATGGGGGCACTCGGTTATGTGGGACTCTCTTTTGCCTTTTTCACTGCTCTGACAATGGCACCTGCGGGACAGGTGGCAATCCTTCTTTATCTTTACCCTGCTTTTGTTACACTGCTGGCAACGATTTTTCTCAAAAAACCGGTTACATTACTTAAATTCGTGGCGCTTTCTCTGACCTTTGGGGGAACCATGCTCATTATTGGAATGGACGGTGGAAGAGGGCAGAACCTAGGCATTATTCTAGCGATTACGGCAGCAGTTCTTTATTCAATCTACATCATCGTGGGAAGCAAGGTCATCTCCAAGGCCGGTGCCTTTTCCAGCCTCGACCATCGTAATCATTTCAGCAGGTGTGGTTTTTAGCGGGATCGTCGCTGTAAAGGGCGTAAAATTTCCAGGAACGGCCTTTGGCTGGGTTTCGGTGCTTGCCATTGCGCTGGTTTCCACGGCCCTTGCCATGGTAGCATTTTTTGCCGGTCTCAAAAGAATCGATCCCGCAAACGCTTCCATGATTTCCACCTTGGAACCTGTGGTAACCGTTGCTCTGGCGGTAATGGTTCTTGGCGAGACAATGACGCTGTACAAAATCCTGGGCGGGATGATGATTCTTGCTGCAGTGTTGCTTTTGGCAAGACGTGAAACCAACCCGAAAATTTCATGAATACATGGATATTTTTTCAGGGTTACACCAAGCTATGTTTCACCTAAATTGAGCGTTTCAAATTGCGTCAGTGTATTATAAATATAATATCTTTTGGAGATTATATTGTGATAAAGCATTAAACACCATCATCGACTCGGCAGATAGGAATCCAAATAAAATTGTCACAATTTGAAACCCTTCGGGCTTGCCGAGTTTACCGAATCTGCTGTGTTATGAGACATTTGCAGTAGCATACTACGGCTGCATATCTCATGCCTTGCATCTCCCCGCTAGTGCGGGACCTTACGATCGGCAAACTCAACAATCGCTCAACTTAGGTTTCAAATTCAAGTCGGGTCACCGATATAATCAGCGGAAGGTCGAGCAGCTGTTCAACAAGATTATCGGAAATGCGAACATTGGTTTTGAGGAAAATAATGTTCATTTTTCCGGTTTCTTCCTGCCCCACATGCATCTGGTCGATGTTAATTTTTTTATTGCCTATAAGTGTCGAGAAACTCCCGATGGCTCCCGGCTTGTCCAGGGTATATATCAGCGCCAGATGGCCTTGGGGTATGAGTTCGAGTCGAAAATTATTAATTTTAACGATCCGCATTTTGTTCTTGCCGAATATGGTCCCCGAGACCGTGTTGGCAACCTTAGGCGTCGTTACACGGACGGTAATCAAATTGATATACTCTTCAGACGCATCGCTGGTTATCTCTTTGACCTTTATACCCCTTTCCTTTGCAAGGACCTGGGCATTGACAAAATTGACATCATCCTTGACCACAGGCGCCAGCAAACCCCTTAGAACCGCTATTGTAACCGGCGACAGGTCGAGTTCCTTGAAATCTCCGGCATATTCTATGGAAACTTCTTCGATGGGTCCCCGAATAAGCTGGGTCTGGAGACTGCCCATATGATCGGCAAGGGTTAATATCGGCTTCAGGTTTTTTAGAAGATCACCGGTTACCGATGGGACGTTAACGGCGTTCAGAATCGTGTTGTGCTTGAGATACTCAATGATCTGACCGGCCACATCAATTGCTACTTTGGTTTGGGCTTCCTGGGTGGAAGCACCGAGATGGGGCGTACAAATCAGATGTTCGTGCTCGATCAGCGGACATATGCCGGGCGGTTCGTTCTCAAAGACATCCAGGGCAGCGCCGGCTACTTTCCCTGACTGCAAGGCGGTATAAAGGTCATCCTCGTCAACAATTCCGCCCCTGGCACAGTTTACGATCATGACGCCGTCTTTCATCTGCTCAAAGGCGTCCTTGTTCAGCAGACCGGTGGTTTCCTTGAACTTGGGTACGTGCACCGTAATGTAATCGGATCTGCGGAATAGTTCTTCGAGAGAAACGTTTTCAAAGCCGACTTTTTCAATCTGCTCGGGTGTTACAAAAGGATCGTAGACAATCACCTTCATTTTCAGCCCCCGGGCACGATCAGCGACAATGGAGCCGATTTTTCCAAATCCGATAACGCCGAGGACTTTATTGAATATTTCTCTTCCCTGAAGTTTTTTCTTGTCCCAGCGTCCGGCCTTCAATGATGCAGTCCCTTCGGGTACATTGCGTGAAAGCGCCAACAACATGCCGATGGCATGCTCGGCGGTTGTAATCACATTTCCTCCGGGCGTATTCATAACGATGATTCCGCGCTTGGTGGCCGCTGGAATGTCCACATTGTCGAGGCCGATTCCCGCACGGCCCACAACCTTAAGGCGGGTTGCGGCGCTTAAAAGACCCTCGGTCACCTTGGTTGCACTCCGGATAATAAGGCCATCATATGCTCCAATGATGTTTTTTAGCGCCTCGTGATCCAGTCCGGTCTTTACATCGACTTCAATCCCTTTTTCTTCCTGCAACATCCGGATACCGGCTTCTCCCAGGTTGTCGCTGACCAACACTTTCATGTTATTTCTCCTAATTCGGATTACAGGGTGAGTTGCCAATCCGAGTAAAGTTGATCCCATTCCTCGTAAATCCGCCCAGGATCGCGGCGAAGATCGAGGCGATTCGTTTTCTCAAAAGCGGCTTGTGCTTTCTTAAATTCAGCCTCGGTGATATTGCCTTGTCCAAACAGTATCTCCGCGGCCTCAAAAGTTTCCTCCGCTTCACGGGGAACCACCCTGACAAGACCATGATCAAATGCCTGAAAGAGTGCAGCCCTGAGTTTTTCAGCCACTTGACCTCTCTTCTGGCCGGATTTGACCGTAGCATTTTTGCTGAGATAACAGACCCGGGACCCGTCAGATATCAGTCGTTGGTTTTTTTCATCCAAGCTGATGTTCGATGGAACAATGAGGATGCCCCGTTTAGAAAGGCTCTTGAAATTTATGAGAACCGGTTCATACTTGGTATACGAATCAGGATACCCCCTCTGCCCCCGAGGCCCGCCGGGACCGGTAACCAGTGCCAGACAGATGGAAATTTGATCTTTGCGAACATCCGGCTCGACCGCATCTAGCCGACCGTGGAGTGCGGCAACAATCAGTTCCCCCAGATTCTTGAGTCGCCGTGCAACAACCTGCATCTCCGGTTCACCGGCTCGAATATTCATTTCATAGACGAGAATGTCCACCGGTTTTCCGGTAACGGGATCGATGGATACCCGACAGCCCGGGTAAAGGATACACGGTCGGAGAATACCTTTCTTTTTCATTTCTTCTACAAAAGGCCGGATGACTCTACGGCCGACCATATTTATAAGTTCAGGGGTTTCAGCAGGGTGCATGCCGATTGCAGCCATACCCCCTGTGACAGGATTCGTCTGGCTGGGAGGCCCTTCAAAACGGAGCGGGTAATCCATGGCGGTGGGGAGAATTTGGAAGTTGCCTTTTCCGTCGATTAAGGCGGTAAAGCTGACTTCAATTTCGGATTTCCAGGCCTCGATCAAAAGCGGCCACTTATTGTCTCCGTGCAGTGTCTGGTAGTTTTCGCTGTAGTCTTTCAGCAGTATATTCCGAACGTCGAGAATATCTTCAACCCGAAAAACAGGTCGGGAACCTTTGCCGCCTGCACTGTAAGGATACTTGAAAACAGCACCGCCGTGGTGGCGCATGAATTTCGTAACAATGCGCTTAATTTGCTCCAGGTTTTTCGCATCTGCCACCTTGAAAGGCGCAACAGGCACGCCGGCCCTCCGCATCCAGATCTTGGCCTTGACCTTATCACCTTCGATGAACGCCGCTTTTTTTGTCAGGCCGATGACCTGGTCACCATAACCTGCCTCGATGAGTTCATCTACAATTCCTTCATAAATAAGATCTTCAGGCATGATAACGATATAGTCGACTTCTCCGTTTTCGAACGCCTCTATGATTACAGCTTTGTAGTCCTCAACCGCTTTTCCTTCAATGGGGAAAATTTTCAGGGTCCAGTTCTTCTTTCCCCTGACAGCGTCCATTACCGGGTCCATACCCGTCATACCCTTGATTATGGCGCCGATATACTTCTCACTTTCAACTGTAGATACAGTGTAGGCACACATACAGGTCCTGCCATCCGGTCCAGCAAAGCCGATAGTTTTCTTTGCCATAAGATTTCCTTCCTTCAATTTTCTAAATGTATGAGAGTGTTACATATTCACAAGAGCAATACATTTTGTCAATACCTGAAATGGGACTGTGTATCGTTTTTTGAAGATTTTTAGAATTTGGTTTATCGGATTTCTCATAAGGAAAGGGGAAAAAGATGTGGGGAAATCTGGATCAGGAAACAGTATGAGCACAAAGGCGCCTGGTCTACTTGATGCCCACCACTGCCTGGGCGATATTAAAACAGTAGTCTCCTATTTTTTCGAAATTAGTCAGTAGGTCGATGAACACCAATCCCGGATCGATACCGCATTCACCGGAGCGCAGCCTTGAAATGTGACCTTGGCGCATTTCCTCTCGCATCCGGTCGATGCTGTTTTCCATTTCATCGGCTTTCACCATTAAATTTTCAATGGGATGGTGAATTCCATCGGTTACAAGATCGAGGAAGGCGATGGTCTGCTCCGAGATGGTTTTTAGGTCCGCTTTGGCATGACTTGTAAATGGAATATTATTTTCTATTATCGTTTCAGTAAGTTGGGCGATATTTTCCACGGAATCACCGATTCTTTCGATATTGTTGGTCATTCGCATCAAGCTCGAGATTTCTTTAGCCTCCGACTCGCTCAAATCGCTCTGATATAGCCTGGATAAATACGAAGTGATTTCCAACTGCATGTCATCCAAAAAGTTTTCGATACGTTGCCACTTGCTTAATTTTTTAAAATCCCGGTCTTCGATCCGCTGGATGGTATCTTCGAGCGTATTTGCAGCAACATCGGACATCCTGATGATTTCACTTCGTGCCTTGGCCAGAGCAGCGATGGGCGTATCGTCGAACTTGGTGCTGAAATTGGGCAGCCGGTAAATATCTTCCAAAGGGTCTTCTTTGGGAGATAAGAAAACCGCCACCTTTATCAGCAGGGGAAGAAAGATCAAAAAAATCGTTCCGTTGATGACGTTGAACAAGGTGTGTCCATTGGCGATATAGCGGGCGATATTGAGCATATCCCCTTGAACGACTTGATCCACAGGCCCTTTACCCATAACCATCGTGACATACTTTATGAAGTCGATGAAATAGGGGAAAATGATCAGCATGATGGTGACCCCTATGACATTGAACATGGTGTGGGCCCTGGCGGCTCTGTGGGCGTTGATATTGGTTGAACCAATGGTTGCCAGTTCGGCGGTGATGGTGGTCCCGATATTTTCACCCAGAACCAGGGCCATGGCCCCGGGAAACGACAACAATCCCTGGGTGGCCAAGGTCATTGTCAAACCTATGGTGGCGGATGAGGATTGAACCAGAATCGTAAGAACGGCGCCGATAAATACGCACAGTAACAGACCGCCGGTGGTTCCAGGATCGAATTTGGTAAAAAATTGAATAAAGGTGGGATCATTTTTAATCGGAGCCAGCCCGTGTTTCATGACCGTCATTCCAAAAAAAAGGAGGCCGAAACCCAAAATGACTTCTCCGATATAGCGATATTTTTTTGTCTGGTGAAGAATTTCATGCAGACCCCGACGGCAATAGCCGGTAAGGCCGCTTCGGTCAGTTTAAAGGCGATTAATTGGGCGGTTACCGTTGGTACCGATATTTGCTCCTAAAATAACCCCCACCGCTTGCTGTAAGGTCATCAAACCGGCACTTACGAATCCGATGAGCATGACTGTGGTGGCCGAAGACGATTGAACCATGGCGGTAACACCTGCTCCGGCGAGGCAGCCGATTACCCGATTGGATGACACCGCCCCCAGAATTTTTTTAATTCGTTTTCCAGCGGACAGTTGGAGACCATCGGTCATCATCTTCATCCCGAGTATGAACAAACCCAGTCCGCCGATGGTTTGAATCAATACATTTACAATACCCATTACGTCTCCTAAAACTATTCAATATTTATTTTGCCCTGAAAAACCTGGTCCTCCCCCGCGAAGCGGGATCTCCGATGGGCCTTGCCTGTCCCGCATTGCGGGAGTCAGAGTTCTCTGGCTCTGCCTAAAAAATTGCTGCAAGAGTTTGAAGTGAGCTAAAGTTTGAAGTGAGCTAAAGTTAAGGAATTCTACCAATTATATAAAATCAGCGGCTTCCGGCTCGTAGAGCCTACAGCTCGGAGAGAGCGAGCCGACTTCGCCATAGTAGCCTTTGGCTACGACGGCTGAAAGCGACTCCATAACTTTAGGCATTTTAGATCACTTTAGATCACTTTTAACTTGTTTTCCATATATCAAGTGCCTATTTATCCCGTGTTTAACGGGGAAATGAGCTAAAATGCCTAAATTGCCTATTTATCCCGTATTAAACGGGGAAATTTAAGGAAAGCGCTTTCAGCGCAAATCATTTTTTACTTAAATTGATAGTGCCAAGGGCACATACATCAACCTTAGCTCTCTCTTGTCCGCCGATGTATTGTGGCGGGTTAGTTCACTTCAAACTTTTAGTCACTTTCAAGTTTACTGCTTTTGCAGGCATGGCCGGATCATAAAATATATCAATTAGATATAATGGATAAATGGATGGAACGGTTTAAGGAAAAGACCGTTGATAAAACTTCTTTGAGTTAAACAAACTCGCCGGTCAATCGGCCATCTTCAAGTGCTTTGCCTGGGCGTAAAGTTGGTTTGCCAGACGAACGGTGGCCCTATCCACCATGCGCCCTTCAACGGCCACAGCCCCCAGTCCTTTCTCTTCGGCTTCCTTATGAGCTGCCAGCACTTTCCGGGCCCGGGCGATATCTTCACTGGAAGGAGAAAAGACCTGGTTGATGATATCGATCTGATCGGGATGAATCGCCCATTTCCCATCATATCCAAGGGCGCAGGCGAGGGCGGTGCTCCGCCGGAGGCCTTCCGGGTTTTTAAAGTTCCCGTAGGGTGCATCGATGGCGAGTAAACCATGGGCCTTTGCGGCCATAACGATTCGGCTCATTTCGAAATTCCAGCGGTGACCCGGATAGACCTCGTCTTCGTTTTCGCCGTGTCCGGAAATGGATACCAGCCGGGCATTGATCGATGCCGAATAATCCACGATACCGAACACCAGGGCTTTAAGCCGGTCGCTGGCCCGGGCGATTTCCGACACCTTTTCCAGGCCTTCGGCACTTTCGATGATCGCCTCGATGCCGATACGTTTTGAGGAACCTTTTCCCATTTCAATACCGTCCAGCATGCGGCATACAAAATGGATGTCGCCGGGATGGTTGACCTTGGGGACGACCACGGCATCGATTTGCGGGCCTGCCGCTTCCACAACGTCTAAAAGATCTTTGTAGCCAAAAGGGGTGTCCAGGCCATTGATTCGAAAGGTTACGGTGATATCCTGCCAGACCAGAGAACTTATAGAATCGATGACCATTTTCCGGGCCGGTTCTTTGGCATCCACGGGAACGCTGTCTTCCAAATCGAGCATCACCACATCGACCTGACGTTGAGAAGCCTTGAGATGCATTTTTTTAATATGCCCGGGAACGGACAATGTCGATCGCCTCGGTTTCATGGTTTTATCTCCCTTTGTTAATATAATTGACGCTGAGTCCTGAACTGGCAAGGATTTCAAGTTCCTCTAATTCCGGATTTAATACGAATATCGTTGCGCCCATAATCCCCAGAGCACCGACTAAAATTTGGGTTAACTGATTCGACATTGTATCTATGTTATCAGGATAACTGTCAAAAAAATTGGTGCTTTGATCTTAAAATATTAAGCGGACAGTATCATGCCGAAATGGGAACCACCTTTCTCAAGGCGGTTGCCGGCAACTTGGCCGGCGGCGGTGATATGTCGAGTGACAGAATGCTCTGATACGGTATTACAATCAGCCGATCTTCGAGCTCAAGTAGAAGTTGGTTTTCCCTAAGGGCCTCTTTGATGTGGGCCGCAATGCTATACTCATCTTCAAAACGGTCATATTCAAATTTTTCTTCTAACCCGTTAACATATCGAATTGTCAAAATACCCTTGCCTGCACTGTTCATAATTTCACCTCTTTTTAGTTGTCATCAACATTTAATTGGATGAATGGCGCTATAGGTTTTTCGGTTGAAAGTGTTTTGAAAATGGGTCTCCTTTGTATTATGTAAATATCTTTTTCCAAGGCTTTGTCTGTTTTTAAGCGCTTCGCAGGTGGTTTTGGTTTCATAGAAGAATTTCTCCTATTTACTATCGGAGGAGGAGGCCGTACAATTGTCAACGGCGGTGATGTCAATATCGACGATGGTGCCGGGCGCACGGATTTCTCCCAGATATTTTAGTAAGAGGCGCAATACACTGAGCTGCCGAGACACTTGACCGGGGTTGGAAATAGGATGTCCCAGGAATGATCCGAAAAAGACGGCTCTCGGCGGGCGTATCTTACCCGTGATTTCTTTGGAAAGGCTTATGGAGATTGTTGCAATTCCTAGATCCTCGATGACTCTTTGTATCAGTCCCACGGACTGATTGCAAATACCTCAGGCCGGCGTTAAAATCGCGATATCTACTTTGTCCGCTTTCAATGCAGTTGCCACCTGCGGCGCTGTTTTTTCGATCAACGTATCCAAATGGTGATGGAGGATATGCCCCATGAAAGAGAAATGCCGGTAGTTTACATCACCGATGTCTCCGGCCTGTTTAAGATCAAAGACACGCTCGATGGGTAGTAAAATGTTTATGTCTTTATCAGCGTCAGAATGGTCATAATAGTTATGTGTGATGACTATATCCGCAGTGGATGCATCTGCTGGAATCTCCCTGAACGTCGGATCGCCGGCCGGATCCGTCATGTTGAATGGCGGTTGCCACCGAAGATGTATGCCACCTGTGGTAATCAGTGCCAAACGACACCGGGTGACGTCCTTGTCCAATTGGGTCCACGGCGAATCTCGAAACTCCATGAATTTTGATTTTTCAACCCATCGATTGAAAAGCGGCGGATATTTATACAATAATTTTGCGATCAACTTATCTTTTTTTTGTCTCAAGCCCAATGGACGTCTCCGTTATATGTAGTGTGGTTCGGTGCCGTATACTGTTCTAATATAATTTGTTTTGCCCTGAAAAACCTGGTCCTTCCCCGCGAAGCGGGATCTCCGATGGCCTTGCTTGTCCCGCATTGCGGGAGTCAGAGTTCCCCGGCTCTGCCTGGGAATCTTGTAGCCGGAATAATGGAGTGATGGAGTAATGGAGATGATGGGATAGAGAAACATTATCAATTTTATCAGCACCATGAGTATTTCTGTGATGCTTATTCAGAAAAATTCCGGTTTTAGGCCCAACAATCCAATACTCCATTATTCCAACACCCCAATGCGTCATACGAATTGGAAGTCTTGAGATGACTTTTCGGTATTACCTCATTGGTCGTTGTCAGGTGTCAGTTCTCGCGTTTCCCACCAGGCCTTGCCGTAATTGATGAAAAGCTGTTCGCCGGAAGAGACATCTTTTGTCGTATGGAAAACGATCAGATCCCGTTCCGTGTCGTGCCAATATTCGGTATTGTGATTGTCGGAGTGATTAAAAATACTTCCCAATCCCAGGGGAAGCGAATAGTATTCAGATTCTGTTTCCGAGTTTTCCTTTTCCGGCTCTAAACTGTAAACGTAATCATCTATGATCCCCCCGCAATCTTCCGTTCTGATGCGCAAATGATGGCACTCTTCCAATGTCGTGTCTGCCGGAATATGTTCGGTTGCGAATACACCATGACCATATTTAGACGGCGCTACAACCACATGGGGATGCTTGTACAAGGGTTGAGATAAGAGGTTGCTCATTTTTTTTCCGTTTTATTGTCGAGGGCGTTATTCCACTTGCCGTGAGAAGTCCCGCCGGCTCGGGACTTTTTCCCGGGCTATCCACCATTGTAAAATTCTTCAATCAAAAAAAAACAAAAAGGCCCATAATCTGGTACAGATTAATGCCATATATGAGCCGTTATAAGTCATATAAAAGTTGTCCCTGAATTTAGCGGTTATTATCTCGATTTGATGTTATTCTAAATTAGCATTTATGGTTCAGAATTTCAATTGTTTTCCTTTGGGAACGACAGGATGAAATCAAGCTCTCCAATGTTGAAACTCCGGAGTCGTATCCGGCGGCATCCATAAAAACCCTTGCATTTCCTTGATTCCTGGGCTATTAACTTCGTTCTATATTGTACTAAAAATATACCTGCATTTCCCTGCCCCACCGATTTTGAAATTGATCTTGCTCGAAGAATAGAAACACATAACTCTGAAACAAGAACCCATAACCGATTAAGAGGTGCCGAATGTTGCCGTTTGATGAGGCTGTTGAAAAGTTTAAAGAGATCTTAAAAAATGATCCTCAAAATGCCGAGATATGGTGCAGTTGGGGAGTGGCTCTGATAGAGATGAAGAAGTTCGATGAAGCCATTGAGAAATTTGAAAAGGCTGTAGAAATCAGTCCGAACCATCCATCGGCATGGTACGGCTGGGGAATTGCTTTGAATGCGTTGGGTCTGAAGGAGGCGGCTACCGAGAAAATCAAAAAAGCCATGTCGTTCGACCCGGACAGCTAAAAAAAATGGTCAGAGCCCTGAGCCTAAAACCCAAAACCTTAAAGGTATGAAAATGACTGACTTTTACCAAAAAGAATACAAAGCATACCACGAAAAGACGTTTTCTATCGATCCGTCATCGTTCTTGGAACCTTTGGTCATAAAGCTTCCGGCAGAAGCGTTTATCCTGGACGTGGGGTGTGGCAGCGGTCGTGACTTGCTCTGGATGAAAAAACAAGGCTTTGAAGCAATCGGTATTGAACGCTCTCCGGGTCTTGCTCAGCTTGCAAGGGAGGAAGTCGGATGTGAGGTCATCGAAGGGGATTTTGAAACCTATGATTTTTCTTTATTCCTGGTTGACGCAATTATGCTGGTCGGTGCCCTGGTACATGTTCCCTACGAACGGTTTTCAAAGGTTTTTGAAAATATTACATCCGCAATATCTAAGCATGGAATGGTACTGATCTCTTTAAAAGAAGGCTCTGAAGTCCGGACAGACTCAGACGGCAGAACTTTCTATTTGTGGCAGGACCAAAAGGTGCGGAGAGTGTTCGACACCCTTGGTTTCGCGGTTTGTGACGTTTCAAAGTCTGTTTCCAAAACCGGAAGTAATGATGTTTGGATGAGTTATGTTCTGGATAAAACGGGATAGGGAGATGGGTTTATTTTAGGAACTGCTGTCTGCCTTACAGGGATTTAACAAAGAGATTCCAGTGTCGGCAACCGATGATGAAACCAAAGAAAAATGGTATGGCGAGGGGAGATAAAAGGTGGAAAATAAAATTATCAAAGTGACGGCGGCAATATTTGTAAATGATGGAATGCTCCTAATCGCCAAACGTAAGCCGACGGCTCGACTGCCAAATTTGTGGGAATTTCCCGGCGGAAAGATTGAACCGAACGAGACACCGGAGGCGTGTTTAAAAAGAGAACTTAAAGAAGAGTTTGATGTTGTTGTTACTGTTGGTGAATATCTCGGGTCGAACATTCATACATATGATTTTGGTACCATTGAACTGATGGCCTTTAAAGCCTTTTGGGGAAAAGGAGATTTCAAACTGCTTGACCATGATGAAATCAGATGGGTATTTACACACGAACTCGAACAATTTGAATTTGCACCGGCGGATATCGCTTTCGTCGAACAATTAATCGCCGGGAAGATCGAGATTTGAAAGGTCTCTTAATGAGTTTTTGACCGGGTTGTTCCCCTAAATTTTTACGAAAGATATTGAACCATGAACCATATCCGGAATATATATTCATCCATCCCTGTCGATATCCCGAAGGAGCTAATCCAGGATATTTTAATAACGGGCAGTTTCAAAATCGAACGGATTGTATCCAAAGGACATTCTTCGCCTGAAGGTTTCTGGTATGATCAGGATCAAAATGAATGGGTTATTCTGCTCAAAGGCGGTGCCGGTTTGTTGTTTGAAGGCACGGACGAAATTTTTGAGTTAAAACCTGGAGATTACGTAAATATCCCCGCCCATCTTAAACACAGGATCGAATGGACTGATCCGGACACCGAGACGGTGTGGGTAGCAGTCATGTATTAATATCGTCTTTATGACAGAAACATTCTATTTTCTCCTATCCATGGGGTTAAAAGCAACCCGACATGGAGTCGAGTCCTCGATGCTCTGCATCGGGGTTGGCGACTGGATCTTGGTGGGTAGAGGCCTCATGTATGGTTGCGCTTAGAAGAGCGCGGCTTTGGTTTTGTTTTGCCCCGCGCCAAATGAGTGCGAACATTGACCAGTTTCCACAAAATCGCGGGATGTAAGGCCGTGCGCTTTACTTCTTCTGGATCGTCCGTAAAAAGCAATTCCGGATAAAGCTCACCGTGTTGAATTGAAGCGATGTATTTCGCTTCATTGTCGCTAAGCGTCATGAATGGGCCTATAACAGACCAGGAACGTTCGATAAGATCACTCGGTTGAAGCGGAGCAGCCTGTCCAATCAACATTGGGGCAAGCTGTTCGGCAACGGTACGTTCGGTGATACGTTTTTCAATGAGATCCCGTGTGTATGTCGTCAATGGGTGATCCAAAATAGCCGAAAGCGCAATAAACCATGATCTAAACCGTTCAGATGTCATTACCTCTTTGGCCTGGACCGGCAGATACGCCAGATCCCATGCATCCCGGGCCGCGCTGCGATTCAAGTAGGCCAGTAGTTTGCCCACAAGAATTTCCTGAAAGCTGACGATACGGACCGTTGGCCGTTCCAGTTCACCAGGCTGCCACATTTTCTGCGTCGTTGTGCCGGCGATCGGCATACGAAACAGGAAGTTCAGATCCACCTCGATGCGATCGTTCTGGCCTGTAACGGATCGGTAAGTCAGGTAAATTTTTCGTCCGGCGAAAGCGTCTGCCGATTTCTGAATTCGATAACCCTTGCGGCCGGTAAGCTGCACTAATGCCTCTTCCACCTGCGGACGATCTGTCAACATTTTATCCCGTTCGAGATGCCCGATATAGTTGAAATCAAGATCCACTGAGAGCCTGCGAGGCTGGTCGAGGCAAAGATTGAGCGCTGTGCCGCCTTTAAGCGTCAGGACTTTGCCTAAAAACGGGTGCCGTGCGATATCTGCAGCAATTTCCCCGAGCCGGACGACCTTTTCCAGTGGGCCAATCGCATAGCCGGTCTGCGCAGAACACAACTGAAAGTACTCAAGGCTAACGTTCATCCGGTTCCCCCAGATTAACAAGCTCTTTCGGCAGCAGCAGATTCCATCGCGCTGTGAGAACGCCGTCCCTACGATTGCGTTCCAGGTATTGCGGAGCCCGCGGACAGTGCTGGGCCATTTGATCAAGAACCCCTTCGGTTACGTGGAAGGTTTGTCGGAAGTGTTCAAGAAACCAGCCGGCCGCAGCCCACAGATTTGCGATATCGTAACAGTGCAGGATTTCCTGGAGAAGATCGAGATCCAACACTGCAAAACCGCCGGCTGAATTGACCAGCTCCTGTAGCCCTCCCATCTCTTTCGGCCGTCGAAATCCCTCTACCAGTGTGCGCTCAGGCCCAGTGGTTTGAAGTAGTTTTCCACGGTATTCAACCCTTCTGAGGCCCAGTTTTCGACAGGGTGTGGTTCGCATGGGGCCGGGGTGCTCAAGGAAACGAATATTAGTGCTATTTAGGTGCAACGGCCGCCGACGCTGCTCAACGTAAAGGGTGTACCGTGTCCAAACCGAATGCGCGGCTCCCAGGAGCTCCAACGCGCTGTGATATGAAAATACACCATCGGGGCGGACTGCCGCCGCAACCAAAAAAGGGTCGGGCTGAAAATTTTTGACTGGCACCCCCGGTGGTACAACCGCGTAAATCCCCCGTGCCACAAGCTTCAACCGGCCGGCTTTCAGGTGATATTTCAGCCGCTCCACGGTACCCGTGCGCCCGCCGGCAGGCGCAAGGACCCTGGCCGCTTCATTTAGAGAAAAAACTGAACGAGTATTGAAAAAATCTGCTGTTCTCAATGTACAATCCGTGTTGTTACGGGGAAGTATTTCCCCCTTATTGTCACGAAACACCAAACATTACTTAGGTGCTTATCGATTTGACGTTTCGTTAATTAGTAGGGGATAATATACACCTTTATAGCACGAAATGTCAAACAAACACCCAAGTCCAGTATAATTTTAAACTGTTTTCAGCCCATTCGGTCTGATCAGACGAAACCCCATGCGGCTACTGCGACGATCCGGATCCTTTCTCAAAGATTTCGATAATCTTTTCTGCGACTTGCTCGGGCGTTAATGCGTCTGTATCGATTTCGTATTGAGCGGCGCTCTTGTATTTGGGAATCCTTTGCTCAAGAATTTCTGCCACTTCTTCGGTAAAAGTTTTTCCGGAGGTCAAGGCAGGCCGCTGGGTATCTGCTTGAATTCGTTTGACGATGGTGTCCACGGAAGCCCGTAACCAAAATATGCGGGAGTTCCTTTTTAAGGCCTCGATGTTTTCGGGTCGTTCAATCACCCCGCCGCCGGTATCGATAACGATATTGTCGAGTCCTGACAATTCCAGAACTATTTCAGATTCTATATTCCGGAATTTGGTCCAACCAAATCTCTCGACGATCTCCGGAATTGACATGCCCGCCCTGGCGACAATTTTCGCATCCATACCAATACACCGCATTCCAAGGTGCAATTCGAGAAGTTCTCCAACCACACTTTTTCCGGTACCCCGATATCCGATCAGTACGATATTCATGATTCCAAATGCTCCATCACGACTCGACGCATAACCTTAACAGGAGCGTCAACGCCCGTAAAACGTTCAAACTGCAACACCGCCTGGTTGATAAACATTTCGACGCCGTAAATTACTTTAAGGCCCCGGGACCTTGCCTCGGCAAGGAGTTTCGTTTCAAGGGGGGTATAAACAATGTCAAAGACCACCTGCTCGGCTCGAAATAACTCGGCAGGAATCAGGGAGGCATCTTCCTTTGGATGCATACCCACCGGCGTGCAGTGAATGATTATATCCGCAATCTCCATGGCTGAGGCAAGAGAATTTTCGTCGAGCAACTCAGATTTGACGGAGGCATCTGTTCCGTCCTTTAAATCCGCCGACAACTGCTGAAGCATCGGCCCGTCAATATCCAGAATCGAAAGATTTCCCAGCTGGGTATTTTGGGCGAGGGTAAAGGCAATCGCCCTTGCCGCGCCGCCTGAGCCCAGCATCAAAATATTTTTACCGCCAATTTCTATACCCGTATCGACAATGGCCTTTAATGCACCCGGTCCATCGGTACCCAATCCGACCAACTTGCCTTTTTCATTAACAACTGTATTGATCGAACCTATGTTGCGGTCTATCTCCGGAATTTCATCAAGATATCTCATTGCTTCGATTTTATGGGGGATGGTGACGCTCATGCCGCGAAAATTCTCCAACGCTCTCATCCCCGCCAATGCATTTTTAACATCTTCCACCCGAAAAGCCACATAAACGGAATCGATGTCCAAGGCAGCGAAGGCGGCATTGTGGATTGCCGGAGAAAGGCTGTGAGCAACGGGATTACCAATCACAGCGTAGAGTTGAGTTTTGTTCCCGATTGGCCTATAATCTTTCATAAAACCTCCTTGAGAATACTCCCCCAAAAACGGTCAGGCAGTTTCGACGGTGAAAGCATTACACATTTAAACATGAGTGAATCACAATATGTTGAATTGTCCGAAATGCACCGGCAATGAACTGCAGAAAACGAAAATAATAAATCAGATACCGAAAATGAGAGACCTTGTCAAGAATGCGAGGGACCGGGAGCAGGGTTAACGCATTTGAATCCCAGTAGTGAGAGAACGCTCCACGACGGCGCATATCTCTTTCCAACCGACTGGAACTTGTGCTTAAGCACCCGTAAGCCCGAGCCGTGCCAGAGTTATAAAGAACAATTCGTCAATAAAATATCCGATGGATGTTTTAAATCACAATTTCATTCGGCTCGGTCAAACGCGTGCTAAAGCCCTTCAAACAGCCAGTCGGTTTCCAAGAGAAACACGCCGTCGCTTCGCTGTGCCGAAATCAAATGCGTTTGCTCTGGGGCCGGGAGATTCATTGGAACAGAAAATATTCGATAAATCCTAAATGTCGGGTCCCTGCCACAATTCGTGCTTTCCACTGACGATAATCTACTTTCTTTATTTTGTTTTCGCTCAATTAGGGTAAAACATCACCGGAACATGCCTTTGCGCCGGTTCGGGTGCGAAGCTCGAGTTATTACTTGAATGCAAATCGATTCCAGCGTATGCTTAAATGAAACATTCTGTAGATCCTCTTGAATTTAAGTTTTGACCCAGTTTTTGCACAACAGCATCCTATCAGGAAGGATAAGAGAGTTGCTGAATGAAGATCAAGGTCAAAGGATATCTCTTCTTGAAAAAGGCGATGGGTGGTAAAGCCGCGTTTGAAATGGAAATAGAAAATGCCACTATAAAAGATGTGTTAAAGAATTTGTCCGAAATATTTGGACAAGACTTCAAGGATGCGATTTTTGATTCAAAAACTGATAAGCTACATCGTCATGTTCGCGTTTTAGTAAACGGTCGTCACTACATCCACTTGCCGAATCGCCTGGATACCGAACTGGAAGAGGAAGATGAAGTGGCTCTTTTCCCTGCTATCGCCGGAGGATAAACGTGTATCCCTTCTTATATGCTAGGAGACGTAACTACTCAGGTGGATAGACTGAAGGTTGAAGACTTTTAGGGACAAATCATGCGCGATCACACAAAACTTAGGGCATTTGAGCTGACTGACGAGGTAGCAGTATTGGTTTATCGGGTGACCGCAGAGTTTCCGAGAGAAGAGTTGTATGGTCTAACTTCTCAAATGCGGCGAGCAGCAGTTTCGATTCCTTCTTACATCGTTGAAGGTTGCGCACGTGACAGTCAGGCGGATTATTTTGTAGGTGAGTAGACTGAAGACTGAAGACTGTTAGATCACTTCAGCCTTCGGTCTTCAGCCTAATGACCTGTTAATCAGCTAAGTTTGTCGAAGCGTTTGGGGTTCTTGCGCAACCAGGATTCATCTCTACTTGAAGCAACGATTGTCGAAACAGAGAAGGTCTTGAATGGTTTAATTCGAGCGTTGCGAGATGATTGATATACTTCAGCCTTCAACCTAAATACCTGAGTAGTTGATAGGAGACTAAATTATGTATAACATTGGATCCGAAGACTGGGAAGAAAAATATGCTAAACTGGTAAAGGATAGAAAAGAATCGCAATCAAAACCTTACATGGTTCTGAGTCCTGAATGGGCGTTTGAAGTTGAAGAAAAGATTCAAAATGACGGACGGTATAAAGAGGTTGCCAAAACCTGGGAGGGATCCGTCACGCTGGTTTTCAAGGCGGATTCAGCGTCCGGACTGGATGCTGATCTATTTGTTTTTATGGATTTATGGCATGGACAATGCCATTCGGTTAAAATGGTTCCCGGTGAGATAGGAAGAAGTGCCGATTATGTTCTTGAAGCAAAGTATAAAAGATGGAAAAGGGTATTAAAAAAGGATCTGAATGTTGTCAAAGAGATCGCCACCAACCAACTAAAATTGGTCCCTTTTAATGTCAAGAAAGCAGCAAAATTGGCAGCGGCTGCCCAAGCAGCGATCCGATTGGTGGACCTGGCGGGGGAAGTGAGCGATAAATTCCCGGACGATTTGGAACCGGAAGCTTTTCTTGGATTTAAAGCCTTTCTCCAGGAATTGAAAACAGATTTTGGTATTTGAGGCCCATGCCCGGGAGGTAGAAAAATGTTTGGATTAATGGGAAAGATCTTGAGGGTGAATTTAACGGACCGGAATATTTTCGAAGAAGAGATTCCCGAAGAAATGGCAAAGAAATATTTAGGCGGAAGGGGTCTTGCCAGCAAATATCTTTTTGATGAAGTTAAACCGAAAATATCACCGTTAGGACCGGAAAACAAGCTGATCTTCATGTCCGGCCTCCTGACCGGAACCCTTTCTCCAAGTGCTGCCCGCTACAGTGTTGTCGCGAAATCTCCGTTGACCAATATATGGGCCCAGTCCAATTCCGGGGGCCGGTGGGGGGTTGATCTCAAACAGTCGGGTTTTGATGGAATTATATTTGAAGGCATTTCGGAAAAGCCCGTTTATTTGGTAATTGACGATGGAGACGTTGAACTTCGCGATGCCGGTGATCTTTGGGGGAAAAATGTTTCAGAAACCACCGGGATACTCAAGGAAACATTGGGGAAGAAATTCAATGTCGCCAGTATTGGCATCGCTGGAGAGAATCTTGTTAAATACGCTGCGATTATGAATGATCTTCATAGGGCGGCAGGGCGATGCGGGCTGGGAGCTGTAATGGGATCCAAAAGGTTGAAAGCCGTTGTAGTAAAAGGGCGTAAAGAAATCAAAATTGCGGATAAAAATACCTTTAAAGAAGTGTCTAAAAAACAATATGATCTCCTGGGTGAGAATATTTTAGGTGCTGGCTTACAGGGATATGGAACGAATTTGGTTTTGGATATCGTCAACGTCTGTGGGGGGTTGCCGACCCGAAACTGGCAAACCGGCGTCTGCACGTATGCCGAGGAGATTAACGGGGAAGCCCTGAATGAAAAGGTCCTTGTAGAGGCTGTCGGCTGCTTTGCCTGCCCCATAAAATGTGGTCGGAACACCGAAATCAAGAAGGGTCCTTATAAAGGGTTTAAAGGAGAAGGCCCGGAATATGAAACCGTCGCGATTCTTGGGGCAATGTGCGACAATTCCGATATGGAAGCCATTACCATGGCCAACTATCTATGTAATGATTATGGTCTGGATACAGTTTCATGCGGCAGCACCATTGCGTTCACCATGGAGTGTTTTGAAAAGGGGATTTTAACTAAAGACGATGCCGGAGGGATGGAAATATGTTTTGGCGATTCTGAAACGATCATAGCGCTTGTTCACAAAATTGCCAAAAGGGAAGGTGTGGGAAATCTTCTGGCCGAGGGAACACGGATAATGGCTCAAAGACTGGGGCAGGGTTCAGAGCGGTTTGCCATGAATGTCAAGGGACTTGAATTGCCGGCTTATGATTCAAGGGCTGCAAAGATTACCGGTCTTGCTTTTGCCACGGCCAATCGGGGTGGTGATCATATCACCGGATATGTCCAAGGTCCGACGTATCTCGCCAGTCCATTTCTGGTCATAGAAGAAAGTGAAATCGAAGACCCTCTCATGGAAAATCCTGAAGAAGCCAAGGTGGTCAAAGAGTTGGAAGATGCCCTGACGGTTTTTGATGCGGTGGGATTATGTAAATTCATGGGAATGACTTCAGACTCCCTGGAGATTACACGGATTATTGCCGCCGTTACCGGCTGGGATTTCGGCGTCGATGAGTTCAGGAAAATTGGCGAAAGAATTTACAATCTGGAAAGGGCTTTCAATATAAGAGAAGGACTCACTCGTGCGGACGATACACTGCCGAAAAGATTATTGGAGGACCCCCTTCCGGAGGGCCCGGCCGAGGGGCATGTCAATAACCTGGATATTCTCTTGGATCCTTATTATGAATTTCGTGGATGGGATAAGGCCACCGGCAAACCAACCCCGGAAAAACTGAGTGAATTAGGACTGGATGACGTCATCGGACACATTTATGGAGGTGAAGCAAAATGACCTCTTATGCGGATAAACCCTGGCTGAAGAGTTATAAGATCGGAGCGTTTAAACTCAAAACCACCATCGATTACCCCGTAAAGCCTTTATTTTCAATTTTAGACGAAGCCGCAGAAAAATTTCCCGGAAAGTATGCGTTTGATTATTTTGGGAATCGCATGAAGTATCGAACGCTGAAGCGTCAGGTAGATTCATTGGCAAACGCATTGATGAATCTCGGCGTTAAAAAAGGGGATAACGTCATCGTCTTTCTTCCCACCGGTCCTCAATTTATCATCAGTGATTTTGCCGTTCTTAAAGCCGGTGCGACCCTTGTCCCCAGCAGTCCACTCTTAAAAGCACCCGAGTTAATACGTCAGGCAGGAGAATCGGGCGCTGAAACAATTTTTTGCCTCGATATGAACTTGGATTTAATCGATTCCGTGAAAGAAAAAACCCGGCTTAAAAACATTATCGTCACTTCGGTAGAAGATTATTCTCCCGGCCAATCCGAAGAGATAAAAGAGATTCCAGGCACGTATAGTTTTAGAAAATTGATTGCAGATCATGAGCCCAAAGCGCCGGAGGTTGAAATCGATCCCGCAGAAGATCTTGCTGTTCTGGCGTTTACCGGTGGATCGACCGGAAAGCCAAAGGGCGTGATGATCACCCACTTTCAGAGGATGGCCAGTATCCTTCAGGGGCTCCCATGGATGATGGCCCCGTTCCCCGCCTACAGAGGGAGAGCTTCAAGTTTACTGCCGATCCCCATTTTTCATTCCTATGGACATTATTTGATGCAATCGTGCATCTATTGGGGACTGAAAGTGTTTTTAGTCCCGGATCCAAGGGATACAGAAATGATTGTTCAATTGATGAATGAATATCGCCCGTTTCTGATATGCATGGTTCCCACCCAGCTTTTAAATTTAGCTCAATCAAAAACAAAAGTTAAACGAATGCCGGTGATGGTTGTCTCGGCAGCTGCTCCCCTTCCCACGGAAGTGGCAAAAAAAATCGAAGAAAAAATTAAGATGCCGGTATCGGAAGGCTATGGTCTTACGGAATGCATCAGCCATATTAATATCAGCGTCTTTTCAAAAATCACCCGGTTTGCACCTTCGACCATACCCGGGGTTGGAATCCCCGTACCCGATACCGAGGTGAAATTGGTTGATCCGGAAACAGGAAAAGAGGTTCCTTTTGGTGATGTCGGTGAACTCTGGTTAAAGGGCCCCCAAATGATGAAGGGCTACTGGCCGGAGCAGGGTTCCGGCCTTGAAGACGGCGGGTGGCTGAGAACCGGTGATCTTTGCAAGATGGATGAGAAAGGTTATTTTTATGTGGTAGACCGAATCAAGGATATGATCAACATTTCCGGGATGAAAGTATACTCCATAGAAATTGACGACCTTTTGTTTCAGAATCCTGCGGTAGCCGGGGCCGTGACCATTGGTATTCCTGATTCCAAAAGACCGGGGAGCGAGAGAATAAAGGCTTTTGTTAGATTGAAAGATGATTATAAAGGAAAGATAGGGCCACAGGATATCATCGATTACTGTCGGGAAAGATTGGCCGCTTATGCGGTTCCCAAATTTATTGAATTTAGAGACAATTTGCCGCTAACGGTGACCGAGAAATATTTTAAGCGTGCATTAAGAGAAGAAGAGATTCAAAAAATGAAAGATAGCGGTGAGTTATGATCATAAATCATGTTTTTCGCCCCATTATCAAAAGATCGCCGGAGGAACATTACATGGATATGATGAAATGAGAGCAAAACATTCGATTATTACAATCCTTGCCATATTATTAATCATCATTTTTACAGGTAATTCATACCCATGGCATGATGAAACCCATATGGCCATCGCAAAAGCAGCGGGGTACAAGAAATGGTACAACTCCGCAGGTGCTGATATGATAAAAACAAAAGCCATGGCAATAGAAAGACCCAATCACTATGTGAGCAACCCCGGAGAAACAATTGTAATGTCTGAAATAGTGCTCCGGCAGATAAAAAAATATAATAAAAAAACCGATATTACGGGCCATCTCTATGGTGCGATAATCGCTTCAATTCGAGATTATTTGAAAAAAAAGCATAAAGGGAAATACAGTGAGTATCATCTTGCCTTTTGTGCGCATTATGTCGGCGATCTTTCCCAGCCGCTTCACAATACCTTGTATAATGCATACAATCGTAAAAACCATTCGACCACAGATGGTATCATTAATGATGAGGTTTTCGATAATATGGATAAGATCAAAATTTATCCCATAAAAATAAGGTCCGAAGAAGATTTGGCAAAGCAAATCGCAAGGATCGCCAACCTTTCGATTCAAAAAGGGTATCAAATCGAAGACGAGAAGCGGCTATTGACCCAAGAGGAGGCATATGTTCAAATTGGCCATAGTGCCTCTTTGTTCAGCGCTATTTTGATATATGTCGAGAGGATTGGCCTGTAATAAACATTGGAGAAGACCGCGGCTCCCGTACTGCTAAGTCGTTGAAATGACCAGACACGTAGACACCAAAGTAAAACGGGGAGGCACACTCTCTGAACCTGTACCTGGGTGGGGATAAACAAATGAGAATCAGGTCTTCGTGACCGATGCTCTGCCGGAAAAACTTGGATTTAGCGATAAAGCAGAGCAGTCAAGAGCCAGACGATAGCAAACAGAGACTAAAATCGATGGAGGTGATGTCGGAGATCTGAGGCATCCTCGACTTTTGCAACGTTGAGGTTACCTTAATCTTTCTGACCCCTGTCCACAGGAACTTGCCGGCGAATTTGAAAAACCGGGGTTTTTTATTGGCGGCCTCATTCTCGAAGACAAGCATATTTATTTCGTATTACAATGCCTCAACAATCTGGTTTATGTTTTTGATTCTCTGGAGATTGATTCCGAATTTGGCCAAAAGTTGACATGTACAATGGTTTCTTGATATAAAAACGGGTGTCACGCAAACCAAGAATAGATGCACCCGGAGCTCTCCCATCGTCCATACGGCAATTTATGGATGGACACAAACTAAGAGGATTTGAAACATGTCCAGTACATTCGGCACCCTGTTGAAAGTTGTGACGTTCGGCGAATCCCACGGCAAAGGCGTGGGTGCGGTTCTTGACGGTTGCCCTTCCAAAATGAACCTTTCTGAAGCAGATATTCAACGGCAGCTCGATCGTCGACGGCCCGGACAGAGTAAGTTGACTACCAGGCGGGAGGAACCCGATCGGGTAACGATCTTATCCGGTGTCGAAAACGGTAAGACCTTGGGGGTGCCCATTGCTCTGCTTGTGGCAAACAAGGATCAGAAACCCGGCGACTATGACGCCATGCAATTTGTTCCGCGTCCCTCACACGCAGATTACACCTATCAGATGAAATACGGAATCCGGTCGGCAAGCGGCGGAGGCAGATCCAGTGCCCGTGAAACTGTTGGCCGTGTTGCTGCAGGTGCAATTGCCGATAAGTTTCTGTTTGAAACATTCGGGATAGAAATAGTCGCCTGGGTGCAATCCGTCGGAGACGTTGAGGCACCTTTTATCGATGTGGATGGGATTTCAAGGGAAGATGTCGATCAAACGATTGTGCGATGTCCGGACAGGATTGCGGCAGATAGAATGATTCAATGCATCGATGACGTTCGGGACAAAAACGACTCCATCGGCGGTACGGTGACGTGTGTATGCCGTAATGTGCCGTCGGGTTTGGGTGAGCCGGTTTTTGATAAAGTTGAGGCCAAGCTTGCCCAGGCGATGCTTTCCATACCGGCAACCAAAGGATTTGAAATCGGTTCAGGTTTTGCCGGTACCCGAATGTCGGGATCCCGGCATAATGATCCCTTTGTTTTAAAAGGCGAAAAATTGGGCACAATAACCAACTTCAGCGGTGGTGTCCAGGGCGGCATTACCAACGGTGAGCCGATTGTTTTTCGAGTGGCCTTCAAACCACCCGCCACCATCGGCATACAGCAGAAAACTGTGGATTTTGAAGGCAAGGAAACGGTTCTTGAAGCAAAGGGACGTCACGACCCCTGCGTGGTCCCTCGGGCTGTGCCCATCGTTGAATGTATGGCGGCCCTTGTCATCGGAGATTTTGCACTCCAACAAAAATACCGTGAACCCTAACCCGGACAAACCGGCCTCCTGCCAAGCGGAGTATGGCGGACGGGCCGGCCTCCGGCTCGGAGAGAACCAAGAAATGTTTGCCACCAAGGCACAAAGACCCGCTCGCCTCGCTTAAGGCGAAGCCGATGGCGGGCAGGTCTTGGTGCCTTTGTGGCGAGAAGAAAAAAGTTTGGTGCGTTGGCAAAGCCGGAACCCGAAAACGGATAATTTTTAAAAAAGATCTGAAATTCTGGCACGTCCTTTATTACAGCGATTTATGCTAAAGCATAAGTACCATGCATGCATTTTTTATAGATATTTCTTAATTGTCGCTATTTTCACCATGAGGGGACTGAATCCATGAAAGATCTATTAATTCGAATTGCACAAGAACTGGTTGACGATCCGGAACAGGTACAGGTTACGGAAATTGAAACTGCCCAAACAACAGTATTGGAACTTAGCGTCGCCAAGAGCGATATCGGGAAGATCATTGGTAAACACGGCAAAACAGCCAATGCAATCCGGGTTGTACTGAACGCAGCTTCTGGAAAGGCTCGGAAAAGGTACATGCTTGAGATCGTCGATTGATGCAGAAACTCTGATCGGTCATAGGACGGACTTGACTCGACTATACAACGGCTATGCCCTTGATGCCTCAAATTTGCGTGCACTGTGAAATGCAAAGCCTATTTCACTGAAGGGCATCCTCGACTTTCGCTCATTTTTGCGCGAGCCCTTAGGGTAACAATTTGCTGATAGATCCGTTTCCAGCCCATCCGGAAGCTTTGACAAAAAAGGAGAATTCAATGACTTTAATGACTCCCGAGCAGTTTGAAGAGAGCCTGAAGAATATGAAACCCAGGGTTTACATGAACGGGAAGCGGGTGGAGAATGTTCTCGAGAACCCCAACACCCGAACCGTTGTCGAGTCCAACAAGGCCAGTTATCGATGGGCTTTGGATCCGGAGTACAAAGATATCATGTCTTGCTATTCACCTATTATTGACGGCCCGGTTAATCGCTACACCTACGTGAGCACCAGCAGAGAGGATCTTGTCAGGAAAGCTGAGGCAGGAACATTCACGGCCGAAAGGTTGGGAACCTGCATATATCGTTGTGTGGGCTACGATGCCTTCCATGCCCTGGCCGGCACCACCTGGGAAATGGATCGTGACCTGGGCACCACGTATCACCCTCGTTTTATGGAATTTCTCAAGATGGTCCAGGAAAAGGATCTTTCTGTTGCCGGCGCCTTGACTGAACCCAGGGGAAGGAGGGACAAGAAAACCCTGGATTGGCCAGACCCTTATCTTTCCCTGAAAGTGGTGAAAAAGAACGAGAAGGGTATCGTTGTCCGGGGTGCCAAGATCAACATAAGCGGTGCTTATGCGAGCCACGAAATGGTTGTTCTGCCACAATCGTCTCACAGAGAAGGGGAAGAGGACTATGCAGTGGCCTTTGCCACCCCCACCGATGCGGAGGGTATTACATATGTCTGTCAGTTTTCCCCATACTCTGCAGAACGGGAAATGGCAGACGATCTCTCTGAATTGGGCAATCCCGTCTTTGGTCAGCGGGAGACCTCCATGGTTATTTTCGATAACGTATTCGTGCCCTGGGAGAGGGTTTTTCACTGTGGTGAAACTCGATATTCCGGGAGAATCGTCACCCGGTTCGCCAAAACCCACCGCATGACCTGTGGCGGAACATGTAAGGTGGGATTCATGAACCAGATAATTGGGGCTTGCAAACTAATTCAGGAATACAAGGGGCTGGAAAAGGTTCCCCATATCAACGAACAGATAACAGAAATGGTGGTCTTGAGGGAAACCGGTCGTGCATGCGGTCTGGTAGCTGCCATGGAAGGAGTCGAGGATCCTCCCGGATCCGGGGTTTATCTGCCGGATGAGGTCATGGGAAATGTGGCCAAACTCAATATATGCAATGCCTTTTGGCGGACTATGGCACTGGCAGGGGATATTGGCGGCGGACTTGTGGTAACTATACCTTCTTTAAAAGAATTGAAGAATCCGGATGTTAAAGATTATGTGGAAGAGTTTTACAGTTTTGGTTCGGAAGCGCCCACGGAAAACATCATGAAGGTCCATAAGCTATTGCAACACTGGACAGCGGGACTTCACGGCGTCGGCACCTGGCACGGCGCAGGGCCGGTAATGGCACAGAAGATCATGCTCCAACGCGTCGTTGACTTTGAACATGAAAAAAGACTTGTCACCGAAACCTTAAAACTTAAGTAAGACCCTAATTGATCTTAAACAAAGCGGCCACATTTATTCCGCTCTGATTGGAGAAAAATTCTTCATAGATAGATAGAAAATGATGATTAAAGGGAGATTCACAACGGCCGTGATGTAAAAACCATATTCAAATCCAATCCTTTGAATGACGCTTCCCATTAGGGCGGAACTCAACATCATACCAAAATATATGCAGGTGTTATACCCACCCATTGCAAGTCCTCGCAGCTCAGAATCGACGGTTTCAGCGATGAGCGCTCCGATGGATGTAAACGCCAAGCCCATACTGCATCCCAATGCAATGGCAAACATCATAAAATGGCCTGGGGTGCGGGACATCCCGAAGCCGACCATGGCAGCGGCAAAACCGATCATTCCGATTCCCACAAGGTTTTTACGGTTGGCAACCTTATCGCTCAGATACCCCAAAGGAATTCGGGAAAGGGCGTTGACCAGCCCCTGGACAAAAAATACAAGCCCGATTTGTTTGACGTTTAGGTTTTGGTTTTTTGCATGAAGCGGAATGAACGTAATAAACATTCCAAGTCCAAAACAGCCCCCCAGCGTAATCAGCCAGCAACCCATCAACGGACGATTCTTGAACAATTGGCGGAAAAGAGATACGGTTTTTGCTTTTTCGGAACGGGGCTCTGAACCCCATCGAGTCCGGGGTAGAAAAAAAAACACGATCCAGAAATTCAAAAAAACCAAAATGCCTGAAACGAGAAAGACCTGAAGGAATCCCGATGCATGAGCTACAAACCCACCGGCGGCGGGACCCAAGCTCATACCGCAGTACAGCGCTGTTGTGTACCATCCATATGAACGTCCAAGATGTGTCGCCGGAGAAATGTCCGCAACATACGCCATCATGGTCGGACCGAAGGCAGCCAGGCCGATACCGATAAAAAGATAGCTCCACATCAGCTGGATGAACGTGTTGCTGAAATAGAGAAAAAATGACGCACCCGATAAAACCAGAAGCCCCAAACAAGCGAGAAGTTTGCGTCCCAGGCGGTCAGAAACAAAACCTAAAGGCAACGATAAACAACCCGCCATTAGAAAGAAAGCAGAATTGATATATCCGATCTGAGCCGTATTGATACCCAGGGAAGTAGCGTAAAGAGGGACTACCGGAAGCCGCATGTTCGATGCAAAATAGCAGCAGAAGGCGGCGCCGCAGCTAATGAACATCAAAACCCCATAGGAAGGCAACTTCAATTTATCTTTTGATACTTCCATCGGCATCCCTGGCAGTGAGAAGCGAAACCCAACTTTTTAAGCCCGGGAAATCCGTTCCGGCGGGGATTCCCTAGGGTGTAACTACTCAGGTATTTAGGTTGAAGACTGAAGGCTGAAGTGATCTAACAGTCTTCAGTCTACTCACCTACAAAATATCTTCCTGACTGTCACGTGCGCAACCTTCAGTCTATCCACCTGAGTAGTTACTACAGGGTTATAAAAGAACAACCATGATAAGTTGTGAAACGGCTTATAGTATAAAGAGGGAAAGAGCACGGATTAATGGGTGTCCGGGGTTCCGAAGGAGCTTTCGAAAAGGTCGTGAATCGCTTCGCGGCCTTCGTCGGTAAGGTTTCGGGTTCCGGTTCCGACAAATGTCTTGTCTGTGATCGTAGGAGTTTCGGCGACCCAACGGTTGTCCTTCCAGGAGAACCACCCCTTGCGTTCCTGGTCATACACGCTGACCGGACGGTTAAAGAGCTTTGCCAGTTCGACGCCCCAGCCGGTTCCTCCCTTGACGGTGTCATCCGGTTGTATCCATCCGACTGTAATCACCTGGTAGCCGTTGTTGACCATGTGAAAAATGGACTGAATGACCTTCCGGATTTTTTCAACATTTGAATATTTCCGGCCCATGCGGGTTGAGACGATCTCCAAGCTGACATCTCCTTTGTCGAGTTCTTCCGAATCCAGCACCCGGACCCCTCTGGTACGCTCGATATTGTGGCCATCGAACGAAAAGTTCACTTCCTGAATTCCCCAAATTTCGGCAAGCCTCCCGAATTCGAACTCGGCGCCCTTGTGTCCGCCGCTGTATAATGTAATATGAGAACGATCTGCCATTGCCTTTACCTCCTTGTAATTAAATAAAAAAATCGGCCTTTTGATGCCGTGCGATACGATTTTCAATCCTTTAAAACAGCGTACCCCGCAGTGTCTCAACGAGGTGCGCGATAAAGATAAGCCTTTTTATGCCGATTGCAACCAAGGAGCTCGATTTTTTTCTCGCTCAATTGGGGCGGATATTAAGCAGGGCAAACGCATTTGAATCCCAGTAGTGAGAGAACGCTCCACGACGGCGCATATCTCTTTCCAACCGACTGAAACTTGTGCTTAAGCACCCGTAAGCCCGAGCCGTGCCAAAGTTATAAAGAACATTTCGTCAATAAAATATCCGATGGATGTTTTAAACCATAATTTCATTCGGCTCGGTCTAACGCGTGCTAAAGCCCTTCAAACAGCCAGTCGGTTTCCAAGAGAAACACGCCGTCGCTTCGCTGTACCGAAATCATATGCGTCCAGCCTGGGATATTAAGCGGTTAGGTTTGCACTTTCTGACAAAGATGTGTAAGAATATGAAAACATGGAATTTGAATAATGGATAACAATCGTAAAAGCAGAACACAACAGAAAAATGAAGACAGGGCCTTGCAGATGCTGGGTAAAGAACTTGTGGATTTGTCATCTCAACGGCTTCAAAATATAGATATTCCGGATGAGATCCTGAAGGCTGTCCGATTCGCGCAGAAAATAACGCGTCATGGGGCAAGGCGAAGACAGATTCAGCGCATTAGGGCGCTCTTGCGGGAAGTTGACATGGAATCCATTCAGAATGTCCTTAAAACTATCAAGCACGGCGATAATCGACAGACCCTTGCCTTTAAAAAGATAGAAAAATGGCGGGATGAACTCAAGGAAGGAAACAAAGCGCTCATCGAGGAGATTCTCAGCATCTGCCCGGATGTGGAACGGCAGCGCCTGACGCAGCTCGCACGAAACGCAAACAAGGAATATCTATCCGGAAAGGGCGTAAAATCTTCGAGGATACTTTTTCGTTATCTGAGCCGGATTTCAGATCCTTTGTCTTTTTCGAAAACCGATGAAGAATAAACCGGTTCTATTAAAAGGACAAATCGAACCCGAAGGATGCTATGAAAGATTAAGATAAAAAAATGGTGACTACTCAGGTATTTAGGTTGAAGACTGAAGGCTGAAGTATATCAATCATCTCGCAACGCTCGAATTAAACCATTCAAGACCTTCTCTGTTTCGACAATCGTTGCTTCAAGCAGAGATGAATCCTGGTTGCGCAAGGAACCGAAACCGCTGCTCGCCGCATTTGAGAAGTTAGACCATACAACTCTTCTCTCGGAAACCCTGCGGTCACCCGATAAACCAATACTGCTACCTCGTCAGCCAGCTCAAATGCCCTAAGTTTTGTGTGATCGCGCATGATTTGTCCCTAAAAGCCTTCAACCTTCAGTCTATCCACCTGAGTAGTTACAAAAAATGTATGGCGGAAGAAAAGAAATACCTTTCTTGCGGTGCAGGCCGGGAGAGTTTTTATCACCTGAATCCCAAAAAAATAAAACCGGGCTGTTGCCCAAATCATTTTTCTCCGGCTCTGAATTTTTTGAAAAATTTTAAGCCCGTTTCAGACGATTCTACTCCCTGATAGAAGGCCGCACCCAGCAGAATTAAACCGAAAAGGGCGTGGTTAAAGCCTTCAAATTTTGTCCAGATCACTTCTTCCGCTCCAGTGATGAGCAAAAACCCCACCAGGGGGCCCAGTATGCCCCTTACCGGCACAATCCGGGAAGCCAGCAAGGCTGTGATACTGAGTGTCAGACTGAACCCGGAGGCCGGACTCACGTAGGAAGTCCGTGCCAGGTAAAGGAGACCGGCCATGGATGCCGGAATGGCAGAAATCATCAGACATGCCGTCTTTACTTTTCGGGTGGGGATGCCGATGGCTTCAGCGGCCTCCTCACTGGCCTCCGTCTCTTTAGAGTAGAGCCCCCATCGGGAACGAGAATACAGCACGTGACACGCAGCGGTGGCCAAAAGCAGAAATGCCGCCAGAATGTTGCAGTGAAGTTTGGATATGGTTTCAGGTATATAAAGCCCTGCTGAACCTCCGGTCAAACTTTCAAGGGTTTCGGAAAGCCTTTGAAAAATAATAAGGATCCCCAGGGTGGCCAGAGAATAGTAACCATGGCCCAGTCCGGCCAAAAGAAGGGCAATGATAAAGGCCCCCATGGCGCTGAACAGGACCGATAGGATTAAAGCCGGAAAAAAAGTAAAGCCCTGTGTGATACTGACACCGAAACAGTACGCGCCCATCCCGAAAAAAGTGGCGTGTCCCAGGCTGATGAGCCCCAGAGAACGTCCCGGGATATCGAAGGATACGGCCATAATCCCGTTAATGATGAGTGAAAAAATAAAAATGCCGAGATACCCTTCACTGAAATAGGCTGCAGAAATTACCAAAGTGGTTAGGATCACCGTCAGAAAAGATATCCGCCATATTTTCATTGCCGCCTCCGGCCTCTTTTGAGTACCAGGTAAATGACCAAAAGACTATAAACGATGGTATCCGTTGACGTAGAGGTAAAGAGAAAACCGGCAAACGACTCTAAAAGCCCCAGAAGCAACCCGGCAACGGCCGGGCCCCGAAGGTTTCCCATACCTCCGGCCACCACGATAAAAAGCGCTTTAAGTGTCAAGTCGAGCCCGTCTCTGGGGCCCAGAGGATACAGGACGGAATAGAAAATGCCGGCCAGGCCGGCCATAATCGTGGCCAGACCGAGGGCGCTCATGGAGGTGATAGCAGGGTGTATTCCGTAAAGAGATGCGGCCTCCTTATCCTGTGCCAGAGCCCGCATGGACCTACCTCGGTCGGTTTTTTTTAGAAAAAGGGCGGAAAGCCCGATGGTGATGGCAGCCGTCCCCATTAAAATCGCTCTCAGGCCCGGAATTTTAAGGTCAAAAAGATTGAAGGTCGGGAAAGAAAAATATGTGGATATGGGCTCCCAGCCCTGCCACCATACAAACAGATCCTCCAGGATGAACGCCACTCCCAGGCTTGCGATTAGAGAGGCCACCACGCTTGCGGACAGGGAAAGGTTGCGGAACGGCGTTACGATGATAAGATGGAGAATGAATCCAAGGCACAGAAAGATCGGTGCAGCCAGGACGGAAAAAACCCACGGAGAAAAGGGATACAGAACCAGAGATTTTTTATAGAGTATCGCCCCCAGTACCGCCAGGCTTCCGTGGGCAAGGTTGAGAACTCCCATTATACCGAATGCCAGGGAAAGACCCACTGCCAGCAGGGCGTATACGCCTCCAAGGAAAAGGCCGCTGATGAAAACTTGAATCACACTTGGTCTTCTTAACGTCGGATAGCCCGAAGGGTTTCAAATTGTGAGAATCTTGGATGGTGTTTAATGCTATCTAACAATATAACCTCCTTAAGATATGATATTTATTCAATCTTGAAAACCTGGTCCTTCCCCGTATGGCGGGATCTAAGATGGGCCATGCCCGCCCCGCATTGCGGGAGCCAAAAACAACGGCTATTCAATCAATCGGTTAAGCTGGAATATTGGAATAATGGAGTGTTGGCGAAATGGGTTTTGAAGCCTGTGATTAAATTTAATACCCAACATTCCAATACTCCATCACTCCATCACTCCATGCTTTTCCCCCCTGAGCCTGGATAACGGTGACGGGCGGTGGCAACCTGAGGCGGCCAGATAATGTGATATTTACCGTCAATGATCTGAGACGGATAGGTGTTGATGGTGCCCACTCCGTTTTCGGCAAAGCTCACCACTCCGCCGATGGTCATGACCTTGAGTTTTTTTAAGGTTGCCATCAGTTTCTTTTTGTCGAGGCTTCCGGCCCTTTCAACCGCCTGGGTCGCCACTTCGAATGCCATCATGTAGGCCGGTGCCCATGGAAAGTCATCGAGGCTGATGCCGGAGCGCTCCATGACCGCCACGAACCGCTCGGGATGTCCATAATCCATTCCCTGTGTCCAGTAGGACTGCCCGACTACGCCTTTTGCACCTCCGCCCAACCCCTTTTTGAAGACACCGCCGTGGTGGATGACATGAAATTCTTTGGGGTTCAGGTCCAGCTCTCTGGCCTGACGCATAAATGCAATTGAAAACGGTACATTGGCCGAAACAAAAACGATATCCGGGGAAGTCTCCTGGATTTTCACAATGGCCGCGGTGAAATCATGGGTGTCCGCAGGAAGTACTTTTAGGAGAACCTCTTTCAACCCGGCCGTTTCCGAAAGCTTTTTGGCACCTCGATATACGCCCTGGGGGTGGAGGGTGTCTTCGACCACAAAAGCAACGGTTTTGGCCTGTCCTTCAGCCTCGATCATGTTCCAGTAGCGATGGGTATACATCGGGGCCTTGTCGATGACGCATACGACCCATTGGAAGCCACGGTTGTATATTTTATGGGAATTGGCGCAGATGGCAATAAAGGGCACCTTATTCTCTTCGGCGGCTATGCTGGCAGGAAACGTAACCGGACTGGAATAGGGCCCCAACAGAATATCCGCTTTGTCCACGGAAATCAGCCTTTCATAAAACTTTCGGGCGGTGGGGCCGTCGCTCTTGTCGTCATATACGATGAATCTGATGGGGAGCCGTGAACCCGCAGCTTTGACATAAATACCGCCCTGATCGTTGATTTCCGCAGCATAAGCATTCATCAGCTTTTTAAAAGGTCCTACTTCCGTGGAAAACTTGCCGCTCATGGATACCGTGGCCCCGATTCTTATTTCTTTGGGTGTTTTGGCCCAGGTGGAACCTGCCAGTACGAAAATGATGCCGAATGCTAAAATGATGATCAAAGATACTATCGACGCGTTCTGTCTTAACATTTTCATCTCTCACTCCTCCATAAAAAAAGGACCACTCCCGAGTTGGGATGGCCCCTTGGCCTGAGCATAACTCGTCAATAATCGTTTCAAATTTGACTTATCCGTACACCAGGGCACGTTTTTTGTCAAGGAATAACCTGATTTTGGCGCTGCTTTTAAAACTATTGAAAGAAAATCCGTCATCGGGATTAGAGATGCCGACTACTCAAGCAACTTCCGATACCGACCGTAGCCTTCTTTTTCCAGGCTTTTTACCGGGATAAAGCGTAGCGACGCACTGTTGATACAATAGCGCAGACCTGTGGGTGCCGGGCCGTCGTCAAACACGTGCCCCAGGTGGCTGTCGCCATGGCGGCTGCGAACCTCGGTTCGCTCCATCCACAGGCTCCGGTCCGTTTTTTCCACAATGTTTTCCGGTTCCATCGGTCGTGTGAAACTGGGCCAGCCCGTACCCGAGTCGAATTTGTCCTTGGCGCTGAACAGGGGTTCCCCGGTGACGATATCCACATAGATGCCAGCCGCGTGATTGTTCCAGTATTCGTTGTTAAAAGCCGGTTCGGTGCCGTCCTGGCGTGTGATCTTGTACTGCAAGGGAGTCAGGCGCATCTTCAACTCGTCGTCGCCGGGCCGGGTATAGATCCGGTGGTCCGGGGACGGCCCGTTTTTTTCCATGCCGGTCTCCAGGTCTGCCCAGGTCTTTTCAAGAAACTGGTCGCGGCCCGAACCGGAGCGGTACCAGTTGTATCGGATCGGGTTTTTCTTATGATAGTCCTGATGATAGTCCTCGGCCGGATAGAATTCGTCCAGGGGGAGAATATCCGTGACAATGGGTTTGTCGAATCGGTCTGAGGCCGCCAGTTGTTGCTTGGATGCTTCGGCCAGGCGTTTTTCACTGTCGTTGGCGTAGAAGATAGCGCTTCGGTACTGGGCGCCCCTGTCCACAAACTGGCCCCCCGAATCTGTGGGATCCACATGCTGCCAGAATTCCTTCAGCAGTTTTTCATAGCTGATCATGGTCGGGTCGTAGATCACCTTCACGGCCTCTATGTGGCCGGTACCGCCTCCGGAGACCTCCTTGTAGGGTCGGATTATGGGAATCGCCGCCGGTATAGCCGGAAATGGCTTCGATGACGCCGTCGACCTTCTCAAAATCCGATTCCGTGCACCAGAAGCAGCCGCCGGCAAATACTGCTGATGCGGTGTTCCCGGTATGATCCTTCATGGGTTTATTCTTATGATCCATGCTCATGAGTTGGTGGTACCCGAAAAACACCATGAGCAAAAGGGTGATTGCGAAGTAAATAGGTTTCATGGTCAACCTCCGTTACTTTACCCTGACATGATTTTGACGACAGGGCGATATTTATAGCATTAATTTTTAGACAGAATTACAGGATAAACAAGATATTTTGCCTTTCCGGCCTCCGGCCTATAGGGGCCTACCCTCCAGCCTGTATGTCCTACGGGCAGGAAGTGGCCCCGGCGGGAAGAAAGGCAAAAAGCATCATCCCTCTTCGAGGGAAATCGTTCACTCATTGCCTCAACAAAACAGTAAGGCCAGGTAAAAAGCATCCATTGTTGATTCCTCGGCCCTTTTTTCCGCTGAAGCGGAATTGCATTTTCTCGGCTTCATCCCCGCCCGCCTCGCTTGAGCTCGCGATAGCGGGCAGGCGGAAGCCGTGAAAAAAATCAAGTCAATCCAGTTAATCCTGTCAGAAAACTTTTTGCTTTATGTTTAAATAGTTATGAACTCATTAGTAAAAGGTTCATATACCCCCGCCAAACCTCGGCGGGATAAAAATACTACAACCCGCCTGGGGCGGACAAGCGTAGTAGATGGGACTTTTTACGGCGCTATCAAATTAAAGGTAATCATAATCTAAAGCTTTAGCAAATCGAAGACTTAAGATATCTTGAAAAAGGCCTTGGAGCAGCTGGAATAACGCCGGTGATTCCATCGCTGGATAAAAGCCAAGGTTTCAAGGTAAAGGCCGTGTAAAGTGAATGTAAAGATTTGATAAAAAAGAGGCGGTAGCCGAAGATGATTTGACAATTCTCAAAAATAGGATTTTCTTTCCCAAACGCCAAAAAATAGATATCACAACATCGGCTAAATTTCATGTATTGGCAAGTTGATATCTTCATGTTTGCCATCCCTTTCTCACCCAATCGAACTACCACAATGTGCAATCTCGCTTGACACGCAATTTTTATTATGGCCCGCCCACAAGGTGGCATTCTTCGTACAGACAGATGCAAAGAACAGAGGGTTAGGCAAGTTACATGTTCTTGTATCACCTGAATTTGTTTTTGAGAAAACATTATTGGAGGATCTGCGTAAGGAACAAGAAAAGGCATATGACTTGGCTGACCAGTTTATGTCAAAGTATCCCATTTTCCATCAAGCTATCACGAACGGGGTCAGGAAAGGCATAAGATCGCGTACTCGAGTTGTAGTCCCGGATGAGGCATAAAACTTGATTATAGATCACCATCCAAGACCTGTGCTTTCTGCTCAACAGGTTTTTGGGATCCTAAATAATTTCTCACCCCATTTCCTTCAATTCAAAAATCACCTTTTGAGATAATATATAAATCGCTTGATTATTATATCACTTTGTGGTAGTGATGGTTATTGTTTAAATTTTTCAAGATACTGTATTATCTGACTATTAAAGGGGGCTATATGGGTGTGATTACAATTTCCAGAGGTTCATATAGTAAGGGGAAAGAGATTGCGGAAAAACTCGCTGAAAAGTTAGATTATGACTGTATTTCAAGAGAAATTCTCTTGCAAGCTTCAAAGCAATTCAATGTTAAAGAAGCAAAGCTTATCCGGGCGCTCCATGATGCACCCTCTTTTTTTGATCGTTTCAAACATGGAAAAGAAAAGTTTACCGCCTTCATTACCGAAGTTTTTTTAGGGCATATTAAAAAAGACAACGTAATCTATCACGGACTTGCAGGGCATTATTTTACTAACGGAATCCCAAACGTTCTAAAAGTGAGAATCAACTCAACTTTAGAGGAAAGAATAAAGGAGGAAATGAAACGCGAGAACATTTCCGAAAAAGAGGCACGCAACCTCTTGATAAAAGACGACGAAGAAAGGCGAAAATGGGGCATAAGCCTTTATGGAATCGATACTCATAATTGTGAACTTTATGATGTTGTCTTACAAATTGATAAAATGACGGTGAATGATGCGATTGAGATTTTGTTTTATGTCGCAAAGCGACCTTGTTTTCAGACAACGCCTGAACATCAAATGATTTTAAAAGATAGGTTTTTAGCTGCTAAAGCTTATTCAGCTATAGTGCACAAATTTCCTGTGGCTAATGTAAAATGCAAAGATGCAGTTGTCTATGTAAGCGTTGAATCGGACTTATCTCAAGAAAATAATATATCTAATCAAATCAAGGTTCTGTTGGAAAATATTGTAGAAATAAAAGAGGTTGGTGTCGGCGTAATCCCATTAGGAACAGATTAAATAAACACCAAACCAGCTATATATTTCATGATCAACCTTAACTTAAAAAATGAGGACAGGGTCAGCAATGGCCCTGTCTTTTTATTGTCCGAACTTTGACTATGAAAATGTAAATCTTAGAACCTTGAAATTGTTGTGATATCGTTTTCAAAAAAGGGCAAATCCATTTCACAGGGTTTGCCTTTTTTTGCAATTTTGTAAGAAATGGGATATATGTACTGAACGAGACTCGGTTTCAGGTTGTACCGAACTGATAACCAGATTGGGGGGGCTGTGAGACTAAAAAATATTAACATCCAGTTGAACATTGTCGATGTCCAGCAAATTATCAGAATTGCCCTGGACGAAAAACCCCAGGAAGCACTGACGTTCATCAAAGAAAATTTGTTTAAACAGGTGAAAACATCGCTTCAAGCTCATTGAGTGCCGGTTTTTGAGGCCAGTTATGGCCCTGCTCAAACAGAACGTTTTGGTTTATGAAAGGCAACTTTACTGATATAGTCTCAATGTATCACAACAGTCACTTTTTGGTTGTATGCGGTGACTCATCATGTTCGATACCCGGTTCGCAATAGGCAAGGAAAATGGTACAAGCAATGTCCTGGCAGATAAAAACGGTAAGAGCTTAAAAATTAAAATGATAGAAAGGTTACAAAAATGAAAAAACTAAAAAAATCAATCAGTATTGCAGTGATCTCACTTAGCTTTATGGTGGCCTTTGTTGGTTGTGCTATGCTAACCGAAAAAGAAGGGGTTAGCGAAAAAAACGAAAAGCCTTCAGTTGCACAGCTCCATGCTTATAAAGCCATGCATCATGCCATTTACATGAAAACAACCGTTGCTGCTGCAGGAGGTACTAACAAGTTACTGCATACCAAAAAGCTACCTACAGAAGGAAGCGACCCGGTTGTAACGCCGGCATTAGACCACCTTTATACTAAATCGGTAATTGATTTAACCAGTGGTCCTGTATTTGTAGAATTCCCTGAAGTTACGGATGGAAGATATTACTCAATTCATATTACCGATCAGGAGCATTATACCATTTACGACGAGATCCGCCCTGCTGGTAAATATGTATTTGTGCGTAAAGGGAAAGACATGGAAGTACCTGAAGAAGCAAAAGTAATTGAAAGCCCGGGTGATTACCCTCATTTGTTTATTCGCATACAAGTATATACCAAGGATGATCTGTCAAATGTTTATGCCATTCAGGAAAAAATTGAACTGACTGGCGAAAGCAAAACATTGGATTTTGATAATTCCATTGAGTTTACCATTGCAACCCACGATATTTATCCACAAAACGAAGGTTTATTGGCTTCTGTAACTGACTTTAGTGCGGAAGACTATAAGAAAGTGATGATGTACGTTGGCAAGAGAATTACAACAATCCCCAATAATATTGGCGGTTTTGGCCCAATTAACAGCAAGGAACCCAACAGCAATGATCCCGAATACCGTGCTACGGCAATAATTGGTCATCTTGGTCTGCCCGCAGAGCATGCCATTTATATAGCCGGCTTTGTCAATTGTGAAGGAGAATTATTTAACGGCGATAAAACCGAAGTACTTACTTTTCCATACGAACCACAGGGAGTAAAAGAATTCTGGTCGGTTACCCGTTACAGTTTTCTAACCAGAAATACGTTGCCTGGCAAAAACGACTTATTCAATGCATACAACACCAAGCCAAATAAAAATGGCAATATCACCATCACTTTTAGTGTTAAAGATCCTAAGGATGGAACCTACTGGATGCCTGTAAATGCAGGTGAAGGCTTCTACTTTGTATGGCGCTTATATAGCCCTGATTTGAACAATTTACCTCCGGGTTATTGCGATTAAGCTTTCGAAGCAAAGCCGGGAGTTTGTCACTCTGCCTCGTGATAGGCACCTGAGTATGATATCGGGCAAAATATAACGGAGCACAGCGTGGCTTGATTTTTCACGTGAAGCGAAACGTTAAAATTACATATATCTCCAACATACATGCCGTCAGCTGATTCCGCGATCACTGCTATTAAAATATAAAGGAATATCAGAATCTTGAAATTGTTTTGATATCGTTTTACAATAAAGGCAGATACATTTTAGGAGGCTTGCCTTTTTTGCATTATTGTATCTATTATTCCCGATGTAATCGTATTAATTTTTTGCATTGAGAAATAAGGGGCGGCAATAACAAACCAAAATCCATGTCTGGCTGCCCATAAAGAATAAGCTGAGAAAGGAGGGAACATGAAAACTAAAGCACGTTCTATCGAGCAGATAATAGAAGAACAGGTACGAAGATGGCAAACTACACGAACGGAAGAGAAAAAAAAGGTTGAACGTATCTCTGTTATTACCATCTCCAGAGAAGCCGGAAGTGGTGGGAACATATTGGCCAAACGACTTTCCGATCAGCTCGAATTCGATTTATTTTATCAGGAATTCATACACAAAATGGCTGAAAGTGCCCACGTAAGCGTTCGACTCCTGGAAACCCTCGACGAAAAAGGTGCGTCCGTCCTCGAAGAGTGGATATCATCTCTGGTTGACAAGCGACACCTTTGGCCGGACCGGTATCTCCAGCACCTTATGAAGATCATCGGCACCATCGGCAAACATGGCCGAGCCGTTATCGTCGGGAGAGGCGCCAATTTTGTTCTGCCGCCTGAAAAAAGACTTAGCGTCCGAGTTATTGCGCACCAGGAAACGCGACTCCGAAACGTATCCCAGGAGTTCAGCGTGAGCGTTGATGAAGCTAGATCAAGGGTTTTAAAAACGGAATCAGATCGCAAGGCATTTATTAAAAAATACTTCAATGACGACATCAGGCACCCCCTCAATTATGACCTTATCATCAATACCGGAACGTTAAGTATCGATGACGCCGTTAATGCCGTCAGCGGAGCCTTGAGTCAGTTGAACAGGGCTTAATCCGAATATTTTGGGCAAAGCACCATTAGAATAAAAAGTGATTCACCAGAATTTGTGCATGCCGCATGACTATTTGATATGAAAATGGGGGTATCGTTTTTCAATAGGGGCGAATCCTTTTCACAAGGTTTGTTCTTTTGTGGATTTTACGAAATATGCAATCAGTATAAATTGACTTCGGGTTATTGTTTTGGCAAGTTATGTAATCAACCACATCATTTATTTCAAATGATCTATCCCACGAATCAATACCACATAGTAACATATAAACATTTGAAATCTTAAACAATTTATTATTTGACATATAACCATCTTTATAATACTTGATTTAATATAGATTTTCTTTTGAAATCTGTCCTCCATCTCGAACAGTTCCCATTGTGAAACATCTCTTGTTCTGCTGATCTCGTTCTCTATTTGGCCTAAGAAGCTTCCACAACAACTTGTTATTTCTATAAACATCTTTCAAAAAGCAGATCTTCATCAACTCAAAGCATTAGAGGGGGTGCTCAATGACCACACAAGACTTCAAACGTAAGCTCACCGCTATCCTCAGTGCCGATGTCAAAGGATACAGTCTCCTTATGAGAGAGGATGAAGAGGCGACTGTCCAGACCATAACTACATATCGGGAGGTGATAGGCTCAGTTGTCCGGAAACACAGAGGTGAAGTGGTTGACTCTCCCGGAGATAACATATTGGCTGAATTTGCCAGTGTAGTGGATGCGGTGCGAAGTGCCGTGGAGATCCAAGAAGAACTCAAGGCCAGAAACGCTGAGCTACCAGAAAACCGCAGGATGGAGTTCCGTATTGGGATCAACCTTGGGGATGTGATCCATGAAGAGAGAGCGCATCTATGGCGATGGGGTCAATGTCGCTGCCAGGGTTGAGAGTTTAGCCGATGCAGGAGGCATCTGCGTTTCGAGAAGCGCCTATGATCAGGTTAAGGATAAGTTGACCCTGGGATATGAGTATCTTGGAGAGCACAGCGTTAAGAACATCGCTGAACCGGTTCGGATTTATAGAGTTCTGATGGAACCCGAAGATGCCGGCAAGGTGATCGGGGAGAAAAGAGTTGAGCCTAAGCGTAGACAGAGAGCAACTCTTGCAGTAGTAATCGCCCTCCTTCTGGTCATAGGGGGCTTGCTGGTTTGGCGTGGTGCTTCCCCACCAGTGGAAGTTGCATCTTTGGAAAAGATGGCATTCCCGCTGCCAGAAAAACCCTCCCTAGCCGTACTGCCATTCGACAATCTTAGCGGTGACGCATCGCAGGACTATTTCAGTGACGGGATTACTGAAAACATCATCACAGCGTTGTCTAATGTGTCAAACCTGTTTGTAATTGCCCGCAATTCAACCTTCACCTATAAAGGGAAACCGGTCAAAGTTCAGCAAGTGGCTAGAGATCTTGGAGTTCGCTACGTTCTTGAAGGGAGTGTTCGCAAAGCAGGTGAAAAGGTAAGGATAAACGCCCAGCTTATTGATGCAACCACCGGCGGACATCTGTGGGCAGATCGTTATGACGGTAAATTGGTAGATATTTTTGCTCTTCAAGACAAAGTAACTGCAAAAATCGTTACGGCACTCGCTGTTAAACTAACAGCAGGAGAACAAAAACTTATCGCTCAGAGGGGCACAAAGAATGTTGAAGCATATGATGCGTACTTGCAAGGGTGGGAGGTTTTGCACCTAGGTACTCGTAAGGTCTTACCAGAAGCGGTTCGCCTCTTTAAAATAGCCGTTGAGTTAGATCCAAATTTTTCAATGGCTCACGCCGCATTGGCCAGGGCATATACCTCTGCTATCGACAGAGGAATCGATCGTGAATTGGGCTGGACTGATGCTCGTTCTTTGAGAGACAAACACCTGCAAATGGCCATGAAAAACCCAGGCCCTTACACCTATCGTGCAGTAGCACAAGCTCGTGTTTACCAACGAAAACACGAAGAAGCCCTTGCAGCGGCTGAACGCGCTGTTGCTCTCTCACCTAACGATGCTGATAGCCATTACTCGATGGCTCGTGTTTTGATCTACATCGGTAGACCGGCTGAGGGGTTAGAGTTTCTTCATAAGGCGATGAGACATAATCCCCATTACCCTGCCTATTACTTGTGGTGGGTTGGACTTGCTCAATTCTCTTTGGAGCAATACGAAGAAGCGGTGAATTCCTACGAAAGACTATTAAAGCGCAACCCGAAGAGTTCAATCTGGATTCTCGCAGCCGCACATGCTCATCTCGGCCGACAACAGAAGGCTGCGGACGTGCTTACGAAATACCTAAACATGAGAGGGAATACAGGCCCGGGGGTTCCAGCAGAAAATATGTTGAAATATTTTCCCTTCAGGGATTCAAAAGATGCAGACCGTTTCATTGACGGTTTGCTCAAGGCAGGGTTGCCAAGGCCGTGGAATCCTGTGTATAGAGGTCATTATGAAGAGGCCATAACCAGAGCAGAACAAGCCGTTGACCTAAACCCAAATGACGCTGAAGCCCAATTCACCATGGGCGAAACCCTTATCTATGCAGGCAGATCGGCTGAGGCTGTAGAGTTTATCAAAAGGGCAATGAAGATTAATCCTAAATATCCTTCTTATTATTTGTGGCATTTCGGGCTTGCCCAGTTTTGTCTGGAGCAATACGAGGATGCCTTGACCTCGCTCGAAGATTATTACAAACGTAAATCTAAGCCTGCACGTGTAGTTCCGAAGTGGCTCCTTGCGGCTACATACGCTTAGGGTTCGCGCAAAAATAACTTCGCAGAATTGGCGCTCAGATTTGGTTCAGGTTTGGTTGATCCGAAAGAGCAAAACCACAGGAATAGCGAGCTATTTTGCGGATTTTGCGAGTGAGGTATCAGCCAAAGATGGGCTGAAGCTGAGATGTAAAAATGTGAAGTTATTTTTGCGCGAACCCTTAGTTGGGTCGTCAACAAGAGGCTCTGGAAGTACTGTCGAAATTTATGGAGAGGAGGGTGTATTATAAGTCTTACAGTGTGGATAAAGTTCTAAAGGACAACTACTATGCCTTCAAGAATCAGAAATATAAAGACCGTCTTGCTGAAGGATTGCACAAGGCAGGGCTGCCCATGAAATGAGAAACAAAATTGGATAAGAATCAAATCTCAGACAATCTGCGTTTGACCCAGCAAAATCGAAGCCAAAAAAGGTTTGCTATTTTGCCTTGAAATCGCCAATCGAAAACCTGCAATTTCTACTATGAAAATGTAAATATCAGGGCACTAAGAATTTTGTGATATCGTTTTCAAAGTAATCCGAATCTATGTGTCTTACATTAACGGTTTGAATAAATGAATTATTCTTTTTTTTCTGATATTGTTGTTTTGCTTCACTTTATTTATGTCATATTTGCTGTAGCGGGAGGCATTCTATTGATTTGGTGGCCGAAAGTGATTTGGATACACTTTCCAGCAGCTTTTTGGGCTGCCCTGATTTCATTTGCGGGTTGGATTTGTCCGCTAACGTATCTGGAAAATTGGCTTCGTATCAAAGGTGGGGGAATAGGTTATTCAAAAGGGTTTATTATCCAATATGTAGAGCCTATTTTGTATCCTGCTGGTCTCACATATTATTATCAAATGGTTTTAGGCATATTCATCGTTGTATTGAATCTGGCAATATATGGATGTATTTTTAAACCTATTGGATGGTTGCCACCCAAAAAGGAAAATAAAGTGACAATGAAGGTCTAATCCATACATTTGATATATGTAATCTGATTAGAGTTGATTCAGGTTGCTAGACTGGCAAGTTATGTAGTCAGTTTATTATGTTGTGAGAATTTAATTCTCTTCATATAGTTCTTCTTATCTTATTCCTAATAAAAATTAAAAAATCCATCTAATTCTTCTAATTCCCTTTAAATTTGTTTCCATTCTTGATATTCTATTCATGACCTACAGAAGGTAATCTTTCTAGTTGAAAAAGCATTCCCTGTTGTAGTCATTAAAACCCTGATGTCCTGGGCCTCAGAGCAAAAGGAGAACTAATTATTATGATGTCTGAACGCCTGAGGAAAAGAAAAAAAGCTACACTGTTAGTGTGGCCTTTAAGGAAGCTTTTTATTCCCTGAAGTCCAACCGCAGAGGTGCCAGGCAGGTTCGAATTATGTTGCAAGTTAATTTTGAATTATGTTGTGAGTCTTTGTAACCTGTTGTTATTAAATCAAATATCGACTTCTAAGGCCTTGGCAAATATCTCCATATATTTCAATTGGATAAGTAGACACACAACATAAGGCAAGGTATCTGTAATCAATCACACCCTTCCTTCTCTATCAATTCACCCCATCAAATAATACCACAAAGTGATATATAACTATTTGAGTTGTTTCAAATTTTGCCTCACAATACTATGTAAATAAATTCATAATTTTATGTAATTTGCCCCACAATTTCATATATTTTCCAACGATTTGGCACCTCTATATTTACCCTAAATTCGTCGTCAATGCTTGACGCATAAGGATTTGCGGGACAACATGCTGTAATTGCATGGATTTTGCACGTAACTCCATAATATTAAGAGCATACGCACTATTTTATTCAAACCCAATACGATTAACAGCTATAATTTTAAACGAAAGGGAAAGCCCATGAAAAAGACTCTGTTAGCCCTAAAATAAGCGAATATTGAAAGCTAAAGAAAATTTCGGTAGTATTTACTACCATGAATAACAGTTGTCAATAATAGTAATAGAAGAAGTGGTTTTTTAACGCACTTCTCCCTGAGCTTACCTTAGAATAGAAGTAAATTGTCGAGTTGAAGATCGATAGCCCCCTTTCAGTTTAGGTTGAAATAGGCTCGCGATTGTTTTCACAATCACTGCCCTGCAGGTGTAAAGCTTTACTGGAAACTGAAAGATTTGAGCATATGTGAAAAGTTGAGTGTGTGTTTCAGCTTGGCATTATATCCCACAAGCCTGTAACAAATCCGCCTGCCGCCTTTAATAATCAGACACGGTATTCTGATGAACGTATTGATGAACCGTTTGAATTCCATGCGCATGATCTGCAGCCCGATATGCCGGTAGGGAAGCAGCATGCCATACCAGGCCTTCAAATCCCAGGCCAACGAGGCAATCACCATGTAGGCCCAGTTGGAAAGTAGGCTGTCAGAAGGTGCCTGGAGGGCACGGACGCCGTTTTTCAACTGTTCGATGTCATTTTCATGATCTGCGCGTCCTCGATAAAATTCGACCAAATTCTTTACAGACATTTTCATGTCATTGGTGATGTAAAAAAAATAACGGATGTCATCGAAGAGCTTAAGTTCGCCTTTGGTTACTTTAATCGTTTTTCTCAGAACAATCATCCGATAGGATATTTTGCAGTTACCTGGTTGGTATGGAAATTCGGCAATATGTTCTGCTTCGGTTTGCACATTTTTAAACTTTCTTCTTTTTACCACTTGCTTTTTTACATTTTTCGGTCGTCTACGCTTTTTGGTTTTGACCTCATATTTGGGTTCTTTTTCCAAGCGCTGCCAATCTGCCAGGTCTATGCCATTAGCGATCTTAACCAGGTTTGGCATGGCATCCATACCGAAAACAAACATGCAGCGTTGATCCCATTTGTCAAAATTTGCTGTCAGACTAAAATCGGTATCACCACGTAGCCGTACCTTCTTGAATGTATCGCAGACCAGATCCAGACTTTTGTCTATCCACTGGGCAGAGTCTAAATGAGAAGGAGCATTGCCGGAACGATTGACAATGTAAAGCGGCTCTCGCGTCTTGGCTAACGAAACAACCAACGGATGATAGCCCCACTGGCCGTCATAGGAAATGTCCATTCCCTCTTTGCATTCGCCTTCGGTCGGACTGATGGTTCCGTCCACATTGAGAACAGCCTGCCTAAAAAAATTCTTGGGCTGTTGCTGCCAGATCCTCTTCCGAATTGTGTTTTTGATTTCCATCAACTCTGTGATGTCGTCTTTATCGAATCGTCTCAAAAAGTCGCCGGCGGTAGTCGGATCTGGGATAATTTCAGCATCCAGTGCATCAAGCCAGGCTTCATCATTTCTCAACAATTCAATATCCTCCAGGCAATGACCGCCGGCAAGGATGTTGTAGACAATATTAAGTACATGGTCTGATTCATGATAAGGCAGATGACGCTTGAGTAGCTTAAGACGCCCATCAATTTCTTTAACCAAACCGGATTTTCCGGTCAATTGATGTATGATGCCGATGCCACCGTTGGCAATCCCTTTGTTGCGGCCATCAATGTCATAGTGAATGTTAGAGGCCGAAAACATAGGATGAGATTGGCTTTCCCAATTTCTTTTTTTTAATCTTTTAGTGATTTTTTTCTTGCGTTTTGCCAGTTTTTTGGAGATATTTAGTTTCACTCGAGATGCTCCTTTCTGTGTATTAATGTTTGACTACTTAACTTTCATAATACACTGTTTTTTGGAGCATTTCGAGTACTTTCTTACTTCTTTTGCAATTAATTTGCGCTTGTATTGGGGTTAGCAGGATTGACAACATTGTTATTTTTTCTGACCTCAATTGGAATTGCAAAGGACTGGCCTCTCGCACAAGAGGACTTGAAAAACAGCAAGGTCACAGGGTTGTATGACAATGTCAGAATATTGCAAGAACAAATAAACAGTTTAACAGAGCGACTAGGACGAATAGAGACCCTGCATGGAGTAGAGGATAGATTCACAGACATGGGAGATGGCACGATTCAAGATAATGATTCAGGACTGATCTGGCTGAAAGATGCCAATTGTTTTGGCACGAGGAATTGGGAGTTTGCAACGGACATAGTGAGTATTCTTCACGATGATGATTTAGACCCCGTTTGCGGACTGACGGACGGATCAAGCGCGGGACAATGGAGGCTTCCAACTCAGGCAGAATGGGAAGGTTTATGAGTACAGTTTATATCAACCCGGCCTTGGTTAACACAACGGGGGATGGTAAATGGTCAGAAGGAGATGCGTTTACAGAAGTGGTGTCGGCCTACTACTGGTGTAGGACTGACAGTGAGCCGTTTCCAGACTATGCGTGGGTTGCGGACATGAACTATGGCTCCACTATATGGTGGGACGGTAAGGACAACTACAACTACGTATGGCCGGTTCGCAGTGACAATTGATGATTTTATTATTTGAGTAATTTGGTTATCTATTATTTCACCAACAGAGGGAGGCGGCGAGAAATACAAAAAACATACACCATACTGTTTTCCTGGTTTTTCTTTTCACATCGTTCCTGGTAAACGGATGTACGGGAGATAGTTCCTCTCAATCGGAACTCACTCGACGTATTGATCTTGAAGGGCAAAAAAACTTCAGGGATCTGGGTGGTTACAGCAATATTTACGAAGAATCCGTAAGATGGAGAATACTGTTCAGATCCGGAGATCTTTATGATTTGACCGAAGCCGACCTTTTGATTGTCAACAATCTTGATCTGCAATTAGTGATCGATTTCCGTTCCAAAGAGGAAATTGATGAGCGTCCCGACAGATCCCCTGCCGGCGCTGAAACCCTGAATGATCCCATCACCATTGAAGGCTTCGAGAAATTATTCAATTATTTCTTTGATTATGTCCTGGAAACAGGAGATACTTCACAATTGACGGTGAGTAACATTGCGATCTTATATGAAAGTGTTTACACAGATAATAAAGAACAGTTCAAAGTGATGCTTTCCGAAGTGATAAATAATGAAAAACGACCTGTGCTTATTCACTGCAGGGGCGGGAAAGACAGAACCGGTTTCAGTGCGGCGCTGATTTTAGCCTCGCTTCAGGTACCCGATGAAGTCATTTTTGAAGACTACCTTTTGAGCAACGAATATCTGAAAGAGAGCACGGAAGAGACTCTCGATTACTACGAGAAGACTATTGAACAAAAAACAGGGAACACACCCACAGAAGAAGATATGGAAAGAATTAGTAACCTGTTTGAGGTTAGACAAGCGTATATGGAGATCGCATTCCAAAATGTTGTTGATAAATATGAAACCTTTGAAGAATATATTGTCAATGGGCTGGAAATATCGGAATATGAGCTTGAAGAATTTAGGAGCCACGCTCTTGTTTCTTTATATTAAGGGCACGACAACAAATTATTCCCGTAGGTTGGGATGGACTGGAGCAAAAGGTGGAGGAGCGCACCGCAGATTTGTCGAAAGTAAATGAGCAATTGCAGTTGGAGATAGCAGAGCGCAAGCAGGTCGAGGAACAAATCAAGGTATCGCTCAAAGAGAAAGAAGTTCTCCTCAGAAAAATCCATCACAGGGTCAAAAACAACATGCAGGTTATTTCCAGTCTGCTCAGGCTTCAGTCTGCTAAAATCGATGACAAACGACATGCTGATATGTTCAAAGAGAGCCGGGATCGCATAAAAACCATGGCGCTCATTCACGAGAAATTGTACCAGTCCAAAGATCTGACTCAAGTTGACTTTGATGGATACGGCGAGAACGCCAGAAGGCGACGCAGAACTTTTTTATGGTAAGGTCGGAGAAGGGAAGAGGGCAGGCCTCCACGGTACCCCCATCCCATCGACGACGGGGGATTACCAGCACACGAGACGAGTCTTTAGAGGGTTTAAACATAGGCCAGGAACAAGCTTGCTACGATATCATTAACGCGATTTCGACCACATATTGTAGACTCCCAGGCACGGAAGATTAGCCTGCTTTCCCGCTATCCCTGCCCGTGACCATTGTAACCATTTCAGAACGTATTGTCCGATCCGGTTAATATCCGCACCTTGCTCATAAAGCCGGGCAATACGTTCTTTAAATCGCTCAATGGTTTGATCGGCAACTGATAGCCCTTCAGGCTCAAAATGATAACCGAGGAAATCAAAACCTCGCTCTGTCCTGCCAATCAAGGTCTTGTCAGGGTGCTGCATTGCGCTTCAGCGCTTTGAAGCTGTCCCTAAGTAAATCCACCGTGACATGGGGCATCAAACTGGTGAAACGGAGGTTCTTATCCCTTGATTCTGTCGAGTCTGTTCAATGCTTTCCCCTGTCAACGCTTCACGCGCCGCCTCACGACCGCCCGCGCATGACTCGGGGACATGATGGAGCAGCTCCTCCTTTTATGTAGGGCTCTCTCGTCCCCCACTCTATGCCGGTTTTATCCCGGCGCTTTCGGCCCGACCCCATTAAGATTAAGATGAAAAACTATTCTTAAAGCCTGGTCTATTTCATGCATTTTCGCAGATGACAATTTCCCACGAATTTTCACCAGTCTCTGACTATGATCGATAGGGCGTGTTTGTAAACAGTCGGCTATGGACTTTTTAGATAGGCCATTACTTTTGGAAGGATGAATTTCAACATTTGTAGTAATTCTGGCTTTTTTGCCACTCCATGCTGTAACTGGAACCACTTGAATAACCGGGACTCTCTCATTATAGACATCGTTAGTGACAATTACACATGGTCTGATTTTTCCGGTTTCTGAACCCAATGTCGGATCAAGATTGACGTCAATAATCATGCCTCTCTTCAGTTTGTTCACCCTGGCCACCCAGTTACTGCTGTTTCAGTCAATTCTTTTAAGTCCTCATCTTCAGAATAAATTTCCGAATATAGATCAGCAGATTGTTTTAGGCGTCTAAGTTCAAATTCCTTTTTAAAATGGCTTATGGCAGCTCTAAGCATAGAACTTTTATCCTTGAATCCATACTCCTTATAATTGTTCAAAAAACGGGCCTGTGCTTCTTCAACACTAAATTTCGCCTGTAACATATGCCCCTCCTTTATGGTACTTAAATTGGTACTTAAATAACAGGCCAATTATAGGGACTAAAATACAAAAAGTCAACATAAAATTTACTAACTTCAGCAAACAGGTTAAT
>PVMK01189186.1_pt1 | contig 59110 bp, 71 predicted proteins | sample 1853481 | NCBI WGS metagenome assembly PVMK01 (sample SAMN08533507, study PRJNA380276) | Marine sediment metagenome, whole genome shotgun sequencing project.
AAGTATGCCCACAAAAGTTACATGAAATTCTGATCGATTTAACAGATGCTCTTCCTAATCTAATTTTAGAATTTATTCCAGGAGCGATGAAATGATTTGCATTTTTTACAAAATACAATTCTGAGATCATAAGGCATTCGGATGTTATGTCTTGTGCTAATTCGTCGTGCAAGATAAGCCTGTCTTTGGGAAAGTTCTGGGTTTGTTTTAGCATTTGAAATTGCATTGGTAATTAGAATTTGCATCCTCTCAAGACCAATTTTTCTAACAGCAGGCTTCACATCTACTGTTCATAGTTCACCTAAAAATTGGTTCGTATTTGAAAAAATGCAGTCAGCGGGATTCGGACCCGCGTCACAGGGTTGGAAACCCCGAATACTAACCAGGCTATACTATGACTGCATAAAAAGGAAAACAAAATTTCCTACATAAAAATGGTTTTTTCGTACTCATAGAGTATTCGTGCCACCACAACATGAGCCTCCAAAGAAGAATCCCCTAATGAAATTAGTTGATTAATTCTCCTTTGTACGTATCAGAGAAATGTCCCTTTTGATATCCACCAATGACTAGGCAACAATCCTCAGACATTTCTGAGACAGTATTCTCAAAAGAATTTTTTTTCCTTTAGTTGAAAATCCAACTACTTTTGAGGGTTTGATCTCATCAATTAGATCTGAAAATGATTTCTCTTTGATTTCTAATAATACATTTCCTTTAGATTCAATAGTTTTTGTCTAAAAATAATTTTTCAATCAAGCCTTCAAATCTATGATATGATTTTGGAATGTGTAACATTATCTCCAAAATAGATTACTTTATCATCAATTGTGTGAATGTAGATTTTGATTTTATTTTTTTTGTACAATGGAATAGTTGTTGCCTCTAAGATACAAAAATGAACAAGATCTGGTCTTCCTCGTTTTATTTCATCTTTAATTCCCTTCATTGCAGCAAAATGCCAAGAATTGTCAAGTAAAATTTCAGAGGGTTTCTTGCCAAGTTTTTGTGCATGTGAAATTACTGATGGATGTGACTTCAATTCTTTAGGTACTAACTCCAGGAGGATTCAGCTAAAATTAGAGAAATCATTTTAGTTTACCAATTCAATTTGAGTTTTAAATTCATTCCATCCAGATTTTGGATTTCCGTTAACCTCAACAAGGCCTGCATTGCAAACGTAGTGGTTTAGTCTTTCAATAATATACTCACTGCTACCCAATCCAGAGCCTCCTCCGATACTAATACGTTCATCACCAATTTCTTGTTGTTCTGCAACGCAAGTGCCCTCTGGTCTATCATGTTGTCTGTACCATGTTAGAAATTCTATTTCTGATTCATTCTCAGAATAAAACTCAAACAATTTTTCTAAGAAATCTTTCTGTGAAGTAGGATTTCCACCCACAAAATCTGATGTACTCCAGCTAACCTCAAAAAATCCAACTTTATTGTTTGGTACAATTTCAAGTACTTTTTTCAAATCTTCTTTGGCCTCTTGAGGAGTTTTTACAATATCATTTAATGTGTCAACTGGAAAATATGAAAATGCAACAAAGTCACCAATTGCCAAATCACTCACAATATGTGCCAAGTTTTTGTTCAACACATGATGTAATGCAAATGAATTTCCAAACTTTACATCAGGGTGTTTCTCTTTTAGTTTTTCATAAATTCCAGAAAATAGTTCCTTGTATACAGGAATGTTTTGTTCATAGTAGCGAAATTGAGATTCTGTCTCACCAGCAATAATTACAGAATCCACTATATTGTATCGTGAGAGAATTTCATCAAGAACACTTGCGAGTCTTTCTTCTCCAATAGAGTTGAGTGATGGTTTTCCAATCCATGCTGGAAATGGTCCAAGTGTTTCACCGTTAATTACTGAAAAGAAGAGTGTTACTTTGAGATCATTTTTTTCATTTAATCCCATCATAACATCTGATTGACTCCAATCAAATTCTCCTCGTTGAGGTTCAATAATATTCCAAAAGAGGTACACGTTGCTTCTACCTATTCCAGTGGATGATGCGTCTGAATAAATTTCATCGAGTTGTTTTAATGATATGGATTGATTTGGTGAATTAATTACAAGACCGATTTTTTCATTGGCTTTTTGAATAGGAATAATTTCTGGACTTGGTAAAGTCAAAACTACAGCTGCTACTGCAATAATTACTGCTATGCCTGCAGCCACGCCTAGAATTTTCTTGTCCATGCTAATTGGAAAAGAAAAGAAAGTAAAAAAGTTGTGATCGAATACTCTATCCAGAAGTACAACCGCTGTACCCACATTCAATACAGAGACTACATCCCTTCTACAAAGACTAGATTGTTCTTACATGTTGGGCACAAACGCTCTTCAGACACTTCTTGTCTTTGTGGTTCGGCTAAAATTTCCTCCTCATGAACTTTGATTTCCAATGCTGCATTTACCTGAGATTTTATGTATGGATTTGTGATTATAGTACTTACATAGTCAGTAACATGCTGGGTTGGAACTACATCAAATGTTTTTTGTGCATTTTCACTGGTCATGTGAAGTACTTGTTTTTGTCTAGAGCCATCACGATATACCGTAATTCCCTTGAGTCCCAACTCATGGGCCAACAAGTATGCTGACTTTACATCCTCTGCAGTTACGTCATATGGCATGTTGATTGTCTTGGCAATAGCATTTCCAATCCAGTTTTGCCAAACAGCTTGTGCCATAAGATGATCAGCCCAATGGATATCCATTGCAGTGACAAAGACTTTTTGCATCCACTCTGGGATTTCAGGAATCCCTTTCAATGACCCGTAGTTGTCTGCAATCTTTGCAAGGATTTCATCACTGTACAGGCCATTTTCTTTGAGTGTTTGCTCAACGATCTTGTTTGTATAGAAGAATCTGCCTACGGTTACTCTTTTTTCAAAAACAAGTGCAAATGCTGGCTCCATTCCATTTGAACAGTCAGCTATCATAGATAGTGTACCTGTTGGCGCTACTGTTGTATTCAACACATTTCTAATTCCATGCGTTTTGATTTTCTCAATTAGAGCATCCCACTCATAGGAGTGTGACTCTTTTGGTTTTTCAAAGTATCCAGCAATTGGAATCTTTCCTTCAGGATATTCAGTTTTGGGGCATAGCGGGAATTCGCCACGAGTCTTTGCGAGTGCAACGCTTTCCTCCATTGAATAGTATGTTAGTGCTTCAGATAGTTTTGATTGAAGATCGTACCCTTCAGGGGAATTGTAGGGAATACATAATTTGTATAACAAGTCTGCAACACCCATTACACCTAATCCAATTCTACGAGATTCTTTTGATGCAACGTCGATCTCATCAACGGGATAATTATTCACATCGATGATATTATCCAAGAACCTAGTTGTTTTTCTAATTGTTTCTTCATATCTTTGCCAATCAAATTCATATTCTCCATCTGCTTTTCTTTTTACAAGATTTGCCAGATTGATAGAACCTAGGTTGCATGATTCGTAAGGATAAAGGCTTTGTTCTCCACATGGATTTGTTGCTCTTAGTGGAGCTTGTCTTGCTTTTGCAAATACATTGTACTTGTTAATTTGATCAAAGAAGATCAAACCAGGCTCTGCGCTCTTCCATGCAGATAAGGCTATCAAATCAATTAATTGGTGTGAACTAATTTCTTTAACTGGTTTTTGATTACGTGGACTACGTAGCATGTAATTGCCGTCTTTTGTGTTTACAAGGGAGTGCCAAAAGTCTTCCCAGATTCCAACACTGACATTAAAATTCTCAAGAATCCCAGGTTGTGTTTTAGTTGTAATAAATTTTTCAACATCTGGATGCCATGCTTCAATGATTCCCATGTTAGCACCTCTTCTTTTTCCGCCTTGTTTTACAACTTCAGTGACGGTGTTTATGATATTCATGAAAGATACTGGTCCTGATGCAACACCAGATGTTGATGCAACAATATCTCCTTCTTCACGAAGATCAGAGTAATTGATTCCAACTCCTCCTCCAGATTTGAAAATTAATGCTGCATCGGATGTAGATTTCATGATTTGTTCCATTCCATCTTCCATTGCAAGCACAAAACATGCTGAGAGTTGTCCTAGTCTACCACCTGCATTCATCATGGTAGGGGAGTTTGGAAGGAAATCCTGAGACGTCATCAGATCCAAATATTCGGTGATTCTATCAGCATATCTATCAAATTTCTTGGCTGCAATTAGTGTCAGTAATTCCTTAAAGCTGACCTTCATCTGACCATTTTTTGCAAGTGTGGTATAGTGATTGATAAGCGATCTAAAATGCCACTTGTTGAGAAAATACTCTCCAACTTTGAATTTATAGTCAAAGTTGTCTAATTTTTCAAGATAGCTTTCTGCTTCTTCAATATTTTGAGTTGTATTTCCTGATTTCTCAAAGACTTGAGCATCATAAAGAATATCGCCTATTCCTACCAAAATTGCAACTCTCTCAAACATTTGAGTTGGAGTTTCAATAATTTCATTTTTTCCATTTCTGAAGAGATATCTTGATGCTAAAACTCTAAGAGAGTTTAAATCGAATTTCTTAGAAACTGGATCCAAAATCTTGGAGTTTAATACTTTCATCTTTTCATCTCTTAATTTTCTTCTCTCATGTCTGTAAACGATATATGCTTTTGCGATATCACTATTACCACTGTCAATAAGAGTAGATTCTACAATATCTTGAATATCCTCAACACTAGGTGCTCTTGTGTCTGTGAATCCTTGCTCAACTAATTTTTGTACAACTTTATTTGCTAGTTGATCTGCCAGCGCACGATCGGCTTTAGATGTGGCTGCTAATGCCTTGAAGATGGCATTTGAAATTTTATCTTCATTGAAAGCCGTTACTGCGCCATTGCGCTTACGGATCTCATTGATAGTACTTTCAATTTGTGAATTATCCAATTATAATCTCCCCGCAAGGGGTAGAATGAATGCGGATATAACTTATGTGCTCGAAAAGTTTTGATCTTGTCCCTTTCACTAGTCAATTTTTTTAACATTGCTATTATGAAATTCATATCGACACAACATATTCAATTTTACAATGATCATATCACGATAAATAATCAAAATTTATATAAAATGATCGTAGTTAGTTTTGAAATTACGAATTTCAGACTATGTATGGTGACTTACACTTTGGACATTTGTCTGTAAATGGTTCGTCTTTAAATCCACACTCACCACATATAGCAATGCTTTTTACTGGTTTGAATGAATTCGTCAATTCTGCTATCTTTTCTATTGACTTTTTGATATCTACAATTTGAGCATCATCTGCAATTTGTAGAGTAACTGATAGGCCACCATTTAGAATCTTTGATAATTTATTGCACTCTATAATTTCATCACTTTTGTTGGTATATCCACCAACTTCAGAGGCATCAAGGATTATGCCTTGTGAGTAGGAATCAATTTCCCCAATATTTAGGGCAGAATTCTTACCGTATTTTTCACCATCAAGGGTAGTAAATCTTCTAGATCCATCAGTCTCAATCATGGATATATGGACTGGATCGCCTATTTCCTTACCTTTTTTGGCGGCAACGTCTACTGCTGTATCTATTACTTTATGAAGTATTGCTCTGCCGTCTTTGTTGTTTTTGTAACCTAGGATGTTAAAGACTGCCTCCTTTAGGCCTACGAGATTGATAACAAGTGAGATTGAACTTCTTTGCATATATTGGGTGTTCTTTGCAAGGATAGGATTCAATCCTCTTCTTGTAAGATCAGAGATATCTTTCTTTCTTAAAGCCATAGAGGATAATGCGGGTTTCATAAGCAGTGCAAGTCTTGCTCTAAAGTAAGTTTCATCTTTGTTTGATTCAAATGCAAGTCTTGGAAGGTTTATTGAAACGGACTGCAAGATAATAGCAAGTGGTTTGGTGTTTTTAGTTATACCATTTGTAATCCCATAACTTGAACTTTGATCCTTAGCAAATGTTATCTTTCCTCCAATTGAAATTATTTCAGCTGCCCTCTCTGAAACATCAGTAATTTTTCCTTTAGAACAATCGATAATCAAACCAATCTTTGGAATTGGTGTTATCTTTGTATAATTTTTGTATGCATTAATTACTGCATTAATAATTTTTGTGTCAGATCCTAAAGCAAGTCTAAACGAAACATTAGTTCTTGTTCTATTGTAATTTGGAGTTGTAGATGCAGTAGCAAATACATTTGTTAATTTTTGTTCAAGTTCTTCAACGTTCTTTGAATGTTTACTAAACAACGAAACTATTCCATCAAGTACAATTTCTTGTGAAACTTCTTTTGAAAGTAAAGATATGATTATGGACAAAGAAGAGGTAATATCATCAAGGGATTTTGATGATGGTACTCTTGACACATCAAGATACTTTCCACCAAGAATAATTCCATCTTCAATGAGCTCTTTTACATTTACAAAAATTGTATCTGGAATCATTGACCAAATACCAGGATTTGTTATGTGCAAGTCTCCAGAAAGGTGAGAATCTGCAACATCTTTTGGTAAGAGGTTAGTTAGGAGATGCTCTGCAAATACTTTCTGACCGGTAGTAAATAACAAGTCATCTGCGCCATTCCCTATATTGTCTAGGTTTGTGAGCATTTCTTGGACATTATACACAGGCAGACCTAGGCGTGCCAGTTTATTGCGATATTCTTCATGGCCGTGCTCTAAGAGTACAGAGTTGACCATTTCTCGTATTAATGCGCCAGTAAGATATGTAGTCTGATATTTGTAAATTCTATTTTCAACTTCTTCAGTAATTTTTTGGGCTAGTTCTAATGGAAGACTTCCTTCTCTAACAAGGGATTGGATGATTTTGTGTGAATTAAATTCCTCAATGGATTCATGAGATGTTCTAACATACATTTTTCCACTTTCAATAATAGATCTTTCTTCAATTTGTCTAGCCAAGCTCAAAACAAGTTTTCCAAGATTTGTGATGGTATAACGTCTTTCAGATTTGTTTAATGCAACAAGTGATTGTCTTAATAATTTTCTTAGATGGTATGCAAATTTACCACTCTCTTTTTTTGATTTGAATCCAGCAAGGGATTTTAATTCAGAGTAGGTCAAAGGACCCTTAGAATTTAAAATTCTCAAGATATCAATTCTGTTAGGACTTGCCATGACAGAAAAGATCATTCTTACTCGCTTGGATGTTGATTGAAGAATGCCGCCTTTCGTTGTATCTTCTAGTTCTTCCAGCATATCCATAATCAAGACTAAAAAAAGGAGTAATTAAGACTTGTGAATGGATAATTTTTTAGAAAATTGGATCAAATTTTGGGGTTTGATTTATTTTATTTAAAAATTAGATCATTTTTTGATCGGTTGAGATTGTTTTTTTAAAAATCAGATCATTTTTCTTGAACATCAAGAGAAAATTCAGATACTGATAATGTTGTTCCACATGAAGGGCACTTTCTGTTGTAAGGTTTCATTACATCTTTAAGAGCTTTAAGCATTTTCATGTTTGTGATCTTTTCACCACATTTTCCACATGTTACTTCTACAGACATGAAGATGATCAGAAAATAAAATAATTAAGAATCGATTATAATTTTTTTTAATAATTTTACTAAATTAATTTACTGCTTTTCTATGATAATTCCTCTTTCATCAAAACCAGTAATTTTAGCTTTGGTTCCAACAGGGAGATCAGCAGGGGTAGCAATATCTGGCATAAATCCTGAAATTCTTAATTCTACATTATCTAAAAGCATCACAACAAATGCATATGGAGTATATTTTTCAAAGCCTGCAGGCGCGACGGTAATTATGGTATAAGTAGCAATTGTGCCTGTACCCTCTAAAAGGACATCCTCAAATCCCTTACTGCCACATTTTAGGCAATAATAGGCTGTAGATAAATGAAGATAGCCACAACTGGTACATTTGTGAGTTAGGAGTTTACCTTGTTTAGCATTTTCAATAAGTTGCTCTTCAACAGACATTTTACACACTCTGGAATATATGAACAGCGCAACTTGCTCCAGTTGCACCAAAATTATGAGTTAGACCAATTTTTGCATCTTTGACTGTTCGTTCTCCTGCCTTTCCTGTTAATTGATCAAATACTTCTACTACTTGTCCAACACCTGTAGCTCCTATTGGGTGTCCTTTTGATTTAAGACCACCTGATGGGTTAATTGAAATGTCTGAATTTAATTTGGTTCTACCCTCACGAACAGCTACGACACCTTTTCCTTTTTCAAAGAATCCCAAGTCTTCAGTGTCGACAATTTCTGCAATTGTAAAACAGTCATGTACTTCTGCAAAGTCAATGTCTTTTGCAGTTACTCCTGCCATTTTGTATGCAGCTTCTGATGCAATCTTTGTACTTGGAATTGTAGTCAGGTGTTCACGTCCTTGAAGTGCAGCAGGTGAACCGCCTCTACCTGAACCAATAACTTCAGGTAATCTTTACCATGTTCTTTTCGCAAATTTTTCAGAACAAAGAATAACAGAACTTGCACCATCAGAGAAATGGACAACAATCATAGAGTTTTAGAGGACTTGCAACTACTGCCGAGAATTCATTACATCATCAATAGTGATCTTTTTCTGCATGTGAGCTTTTGGGATTAAGATCCATTATCATGATTCTTTACAGCAACTCTTGCAAAGTCTTCTTCAGTAGCATCAAACTCTGTCAAGTAAGCTCTTGCCATAGATGCAAACAATCCTGGAAATGATGCACCCTGCTTGACCCTTCATAGAAAAAATCTGAACAATATGCAAAGTAAGTTGTAGTCCATTCAGTTCCAGTATGAGTGACCTTTTCAACACCAGTAACAATCAGACAATCATAAAAGCCAGCAGCAACATTTGCAAAGGCTTCTCTAAAAGCTACAGAACCACTACACAAGCAGACTCTATTGTTAATGATGGTTTATCTGGAATTCCCAATCTGCTCATTAAGACAGGTCCAAGATGTACCTGCTTGTCTGCAACGCCAAAGACGTTTGAAATGTAAGATGCTTTGATATCTTTTGGAGAAATTCCTGCGCTTTCTATGGCTGAAACTGATGCCTGAGTAGTAATATCGGCTATACTTTCGGATAGTTTTCCATATTTGGTACTACCCAGCACCAAGAACACAAACCTTTTCCACTAACAAGTCACTGACCCATATTCCCTATAAAAATTGTTTTAGAAAAATCAGTAAAAGACCATGCCGCAAAGAGACAGCTTCAGACTATCCAAGTAAGAGAGAAGACAGAGAGACATGTACCGTAAAGACTACAAAATCAAAACTATGATCTTTAAAAAAGAGATCACACAATACTTTGATAGTAATGGATTTCTTTCTTGGTCATCAAAAGAGAAAAAAGTACATTATTCTTGGGAACAAATGCCCCAAAAAAAGGACTAGTACAATGTCCCGAGTGTAAGATTGGGTGAATTGATGGTTATTAGATCAAGGGTAACGAACAAGAAAGCGATTCATGGGTTGTTCGAACTTTTATGGGTGGGGATGTAAAGCATCATCTCCACTATTACAAAAAGCAAAACTTCGAGCAATAAAGAAAGCCATGTGAGGAATGTAAATGGCCAATGATAATTTTTCGTTATTCACGAAAACAAAAGTGGGTTAAACAATGCTCAAACTTTAATTGCAAAAGCAGAAAGTCTAAGCCTTCAAAGTAGAATAAACATCTGTTCTTCTGTTTTTAAGTAGAGGGTAGACTTTCCGTGTTTGTTTTATCTTTTTTAAATCGATATTGACATAACCTATTCCTTGTCTCTTTTTCATGTCAAGAAGAATTTTACCATATGGATCAACTACTAACTTCGTCCACAGTAAATATTTCCAACTTGATCAGGTGCAATTACATAACATCCATTTTCAATTGCACGTGTTTTGTTTATTGTAATCCAGTGTTCTTCTTTCATGTTACCCTTTACCCAAGCAGATGGTACAACTAAAACTTCAGAACCCTGCAACAGCAAGTGATCTTGCCATCTCTGGAAATCTCAATCATAACAAATCATCAATCCAATTTTTCCAATAGATGTCTTTACTGGTTTAGCAATTTTTGAGCCTGATATCATTTTATCTGATTCTCTAAATCCTAAAGCATCATAGAGATGAATCTTTCTGTAAGTTGAGATTACTTTGCCTGATTTGTCAATTACAAATGAAGTATCATAGACACGGTTTTTTTCTGCTCTTCTCATAAAATGAACCTATAACTTGAATGTGATTTTCTTTTGCGCTTTTGCAATTGTAGTTACAAAATTTCCATTAATGGTTTCAGCTAAACTTGCTAAGTTGTTTTGGAGTTTGAGAAGAATCTGTGTAAAACATCATAAATTCTGGAAATGCGACACAGTGTTGCATGTTTTGAGCTGCTTTTGAAATATAATGAAAGTATTTTTTTTAGGTTAGTTTCTTTGTTAGTTGAGGCTTTGAATTGAACAAGCTGCCCTTTCATAGAATTTGAATTACAAATGACAATAAAAGGATAGAGAAATCAGTGGTTCTTTTGGACTAACCATAAATAGGTGAAAGATCAAGCAAAGTCATGGCAGAAGAAAGTAAATGTCCATACTGTGAATCTTTGTTTGATGACAATGAGAAACTATCGAAGCATATTGATCAAATTCATAACAATCCAGACGCAATAGGCGACACACAGAAATTCTAATTTAATAATTTAATATTATTTTTAGATGATGCAATTAACAAATGTTCATTTTGTTATTATGTCAAGGTGTTCTAAATTAGGTAACTAATTGATGTGCATATGTATTTCTATGACTGAAGGAGAAAATATTCCAATCTTTTTAAAAAATAATTAAAGTTGGTTTCCTGCCAAAAACCAGTTTTCTTTTGGATTATCCTCAAAGACTACAATTACGTGTGCCTCTTTTGTTTTTAGAATCTCTACAGCTGATTTTGTGATTGCCTTTGCGTATTCATCTTTTTGTTCTTGAGTTCTTCCAGGATACATTGATACTGTAATCAGGGGCATGACTAACCTGGAACGATTCGTTGATTTATTCTTTAGAGTTAGTAATCTGGTCTATACCCATAACGAGTTCCATACATAAAGTCAGAACTATGTGTTTTTCTGTACAGATAACCTGTTGCAAGTCCAACTGCAAATCCCCCAATGTGGGCAAGATATGCAACACCGCCACCTGCAACACCAAATCCTCCTATGAAAAATGGAAGTAAGTTTTGAAAGACTAGCCAAAATGGTAAGAACCATCTTGCCTGAATATGCATCATTCTCCAAAAGAATCCCAGCATCAAAAACGTTTGAATTCTAGCTTTTGGAAAAATTACCAAATATGCACCTAATACTCCAGAGATTGCACCAGAAGCTCCAACTGCAGGAATTGGACTTGTTGGATCACCCATTATGTGCATCAAGCCTGCAAGTATTCCCCAAAGTAAATAGATTCCAAGATACTTTACCTTGCCAAATTTTTGTTCAATGTTATCACCAAATATCCACAAGAACAACAGATTTCCTCCAAGATGCATCAAACCGCCATGCATGAAGGTAGAACTAAGTAATGATATGAATGATACATTAGGACATGAAATTGTAACAGGACCCGCTCCAAAATTAATATTCAATTCATTAGCCCCTGTGATGCAGCTTGGGACTGCACCCCAGTTGTAATACATGTCAATAGTATTTGGGTTTATTTTTATTATTTCACCTGCTTGATTATATTCAACCATTGAAAAATCAAAAAATTGTCCTGTGTAAATCACTTGTAGAAGAAATACAATTACATTGATTATAATTAATGCGTAAGTAACTTTTGGTTTGAATCCTGGTGGATGTGGATTCTCATCACGTAATGGAAGCATTAGTTGCTTTATTTGATGGAAAATTGTATAATAAGATTATTCTATTGAATATAGATAGTATTAAAAACCAATTTTAAGTCCATTTGTGTGGATTTTTTTTCCATATTTGTTTTCCATCAATAGTAACAGAATCTTTTTCTTCATAGACAGTATGCCACTTGCCATTATGTGGAAAGATTTTGTTCATCTCTTTTACTTTTTTATTAGTTGGAGCTTTGTTCATTAAGGCACCCCAGCTCATATTTGGAATCTTTGGAAGAATTTCATTGATGTCTTTCATTGTTTTCACTTAAAGGAATTTATTTAAAAACCTATGACTCTAACTTCATTATACCTTCTTTGATTAAAAATTGTAATCCTTGAACAAAGGAGTTATCATCAATCTGACCATCTGCCCACCATCCAGCATTGTTCTTAATCCACTCTGGAATTGCAGTGGGAGGTTTTACATCAGGGGTTGGTATGATAGTATCTTTTGGAAGACTGGGTCCAATCTCTATTATTGCAGAGCCAATTCCAGCATAGGTAGGATCATAATCAAGACCAATTCCATGCACTAGAATATCTAGTTGGTACTGACCTTCAGAGGGAACATAAATTTTTGGAATATCAATTCCTTCTGTAGAAATTATTCCTAGATTGTTAGGGTCATCCCCAGAGTTTGACTCAATTAATTGGTCATCTTTAATCAAGAAATAGGAATATCTCACATCTTTGAGGAGATTTAGATTTTCATCAAAGAAAGCTATTTCGAAGGGAATTTCATCGGTTGCACCATATCTTGCATCCCATGAAATATTTACAGTAGTTGGAACTTGCGTAAAGTCGTTTTTAGGATCAACTAGATAAAATTCTGTAGATGTTTTTGATACTTCACTTTGTGGAACTAGTTTTAATTTCATGATACCGCTATTCTGATTTTCAGGTCCTAAAGTTTCATTGATCTTTTTTAGCTCTGTATTTGTAATTAGAAAATGTACAATATTTGTATCCTCATATGAATATGGATCATTTAGAAGCGCCCTCTGGTCTATTTCGACTCCGTTGACATATCCTTTGAATTGTTTTCCCTCTGCATATGGTGCAAAGTCTTTTGGCACCCTGACTTCTTCATGAACTACTTGAACCAAATCAACATAGTCAGGACTCCAATCAAAGGGCATATCAAAATAAATTGAATTATCTGAGGAATCAAATTTGAAGTTTTCAACCTCGTCATAGTAAGTCTTTACAATTATCGGAATCTCTTCAGCATTGGCTGTTTGGATAAAAAAGTTTTGTTCTTGTGCGATACTAACAAAAGTATCATAGCTAAGTGGATTAGCAACGAGAGTTTTAGGACTGGTTGCACCTTCTATATCTATTCTAATGTTGTAAAGTCCTCCTTGTACAAAAATTGGACCAGTCATTGATGGTCTTCCTTCCCCATAGACAAATAGTGCTCCGGGTGCACTGACGTGTTCAGAGCCGCCATAAACTACACATTTCCATAAAAAGATTTCATTACAACCAGATACTGGTTTAATTTTTACATTTAATATTCCATCCAAGTCATAAAACAAATTTCGAGCTAAAAGATCTCCCTTTTGCCATATCTCAACTCTGTATGTTACCTTTTCAAGAGTCGTATCTGTCAATGTATCAAAGAAGCGAATTTTCATGTTTACATCATCAACTTCTCCTACGGTGATATCAGAAGGAGTTAGATCAGTTCTAACAGTTACCTCCATGTCACCAAAGGATAGTGGAGGAGCTTGGTCACCCCCAAGTCCGTGTCCAAAAGCATTAGGAGCAAAAGCAGGAATTGTAAAGATTCCAATTATAGCAATAATTACTGCAAACTTTATTGACAACACTAATAATTTTAAGATTCCATATTTAAAGATCGCATAAAATATCACCTAAGGAAATTTCTCAAAACAATCAAAGTGTAATTTTTATTTATGGAGAGGAAAGAGATTATATGAAATTTCTATTTGCATTTTTGTTAATTTCTCTTTTAATCACACCGGCCTTTGCTCAAGAAAATACACAGACTTTGCCAACAGAGAAAGGAACATTAGAGGTTAAATTGTCATATGATGAAGTTATTCCAGGACAATTAACCACGCTAAGAACTGATTTTATTAATCCTCATACGCAAGAAATCCAAGTACATATCGATTGGAGATTTTCAGTTTTAAAAGATGGGGAAATCATTTGGGGACCGACAAATCTCCTTCATACTTCTGAGGGTACATTAAAAAATTTGAAGTTTGAATTTCAAGAAGATGGTCTGTACACGATAGAATTTGTAGTTGAAGGAATTTTATTCCAACCAATTCCTCCTGAAACTGTTTCATTCGATATTGCAGTAGGGGAGGCTTACGCACAACCTATAACACCACCCTCCCTACAAATGACAACGGTGGTGGTTGTTTGATTGCAACTGCAACATTTGGCTCAGAACTAGCTCCCCAAGTACAACAACTACGAGAATTAAGAGACAATACAATTCTTCAAACAGAATCTGGATTATCATTTATGACAGTATTTAATGAATTTTATTATTCCTTTTCACCTGCAATTGCAGACTTTGAAAGAGAAAATCCAATATTCAAAGAAGGTGTGAAAATAACTCTAACACCAATGTTGACTTCATTATCTATTCTAAATCATGTTGAAATTGATTCAGAACCACAGATGTTAGGTTATGGTATTTCTTTGATTTTGCTAAACATTGGAATGTATGCTGGAATTCCTGCATTTGGAATTCTAAAGTTGTACCAATATAGAAAAAATTAGATTCAAATTCTGGGAACCCCAGTGAAGTTTTTATGTATGTCAAAACGTATTCCTTTTAATGAAGACTATAGCTATAGGCTCTTTCTTCGTATTATTTGCTATTGTAACCGGCGCAGTTTCAAGTACTGCATATGCAGAACCTGTAATGGTTAGCACCCCACAAGGAACGTCAGTTCCAGGGTGTGAGGAAACAAACGAATGTTTCATGCCATATATGGTAACAGTAGATGTAGGCGGAGAAGTAACATGGTCAAACGATGACACAGCAGCTCACACTGTAACTGCTGGAAGTGCAGCAGATGGACCATCTGGTGAATTTGACAGTAGCCTGTTTATGGCAGGAACAACTTTCTCCCACACGTTTGAATCAGCAGGTGAATTTCCTTACTTCTGTATGGTTCACCCATGGATGGAAGGAATTGTAACTGTTGGAGAAGCAATGATGGACGGAGATGAAAATGGAATTCCAGAAGAATTGTATGATGACCCCGAAGAACACGACGAAAAGGATGCAACTAGAACTGGAATGTTGTCTGATGGAACTACAGTTTATTTCTGGACTACTGAACCAACTGCAGGTGAAAGAATGCAGATTGCAATTGAAATCGAAGATTCAGAACATACCAACCATCACATCATAGTAACACAAAACGGTGAAGAAGTAATGAATGATGTATTAGCACACAGCCACGATGGCCATACATTGCATAATACAGCACCATTAAGTTCATCTGATCCAGTAGACATTACTTTTACCTTCGATGGTTTTGGGATAAAGGATCGAAAGACTGGACCAGTTGGTGAAGAGTTAGTATACACAAATGTTGTTCCTGAATTTGGAACAGTTGCAATGATGATATTAGCTGTTTCAATCATAAGCATCGTCGCAGTTACTGCAAAAACTAGAGTTATTCCAAGACTTTAGGAATCCACTCTTTTTCTATTTTCTTTTTACTAAAGCAATTACTGCTAAGATTATTGCAGCTGCTGCAATAGATAATCCAAGAATAGCAAAGTCGTATGCAGAACCTTTAGATGAATCCTCGACTTGCGAACCAGATTTTATTGCAGAGACATCCTTTTGTAGAGAAGATACTGCACTTTTCAGGGCAGAAACATCTTGATCAGATGATGAACCGCTAGTTGGTGGAAAATCTAGTACGGCAGTAGATTCTACATCTTCAACTGGAATTTCAACATCTATAGAAACCCCATTAATCTCACCTTTGAGTTGAATCGAATATGAGCCTGTCTTGGTTGGAATTACATGAGAAAAGTAATGTCCCGGTCGTGAATCAGAGCTAATATCTAAAACTTTAGTCACCCCACCAAACTTTGCAGTAGCCTCTATATTCTTGAAAGCATTTTTGACTCCAACTTTCAAGCCCTCGTTGTCTCCTGGTTCACTAATATCAAAAACAAAATCATTTCTAATCCCAACGATAGGTGGTTCAATTCCCCAACCAACTTCTATTACATATGGTTCAACTTCTACTGTGGTATGAGCAAAAGCTTGTGATAGCATTCCTATAGAAAACAATAATGCAACAAAACTAAAACTAGCTACTTTCATGGCTATAATCAAATTAGACATGTTATTATCTTTACGTGGATGATACTAACAAAATGAAAACTGTTTAAATCATAAACAATAATCTGAAGATTAAATGAGAAAATTTCTAATTATTTCATTACTAGTTTTATCGATTTCATTTCCATATGCTTCAGCCCATCCATTTACAGAGGAAACGAGCCCTAGCTCAGCTGTAAATGCTCCTGTTGGGCTAACAGAGATAACTGTAATTTTTTCAGAGTCAATAGAGTTAGATTTTAGCTCACTGAAAGTTTTTGACAGTAAAGGTGATCAAATCGATAACAAAGATTCTCAGTATTACTTGGGAGAAGAATCACTAATTGTTACAACACCTCCTCTTGAAGATGGAGTATATACAGTAGCAAGCAAAGTTCTTTCAAAAGTTGATGGTCACTTGGTTCCTGATGCTTTCATTTTTGGAGTAGGAGATATTAAAATTGAAATTCCAACAGACCAGCCAAAGTCAATTAATGAAATTTTATTTTTCCCCGAGGCTGGTTCTAGGTTTCCTGGACTTGTTGGGCAAACCATAATTCTAGGCTCCGTAATTGCCTCGATGTTAATATGGGGAACTCAAAACAAAAATCTGATAAGAAAGGAAATTGAAAAAATAGATTCTTTTCATCATGGAAAATTCATGATCTTAACTGGTATTGGATTGATGGTAGTATTTGCATCAAACATTGCAATGCTTGCAGTACAAACTTTACGATTGGAAACTTCTGCATTTGATGCTATACAAACCACCTTTGGAACAACGTGGGTAATCAGAATGATAATTACAATTATTCTCTTGGGAGTATGGTTTTGGATGGATAGAAAAAAAAAGATTACAAAAAAGAATCAAATTCCAATGCTATTGTTATCCCTTGCACTAATTGGAACGTCAACTATGATAGGACATGGTTCTGCAAGTGGAGAGATGGGACCCGTTGTCTTGGATTATGTACATAATTTAGTTGCAGCAATTTGGATTGGTGGAATTATTTATTTTGTATTTACATTACTTCCAACGTTTTCAAAATTAGACAGGATTGCTAGAGATAAAATGTCACTCGTAATGATTCCAAGATTTTCAATTGCCTTTACCATAGCGATTGGAATTGTAATAATAACTGGTCCAACCTTAATGTGGCTTTTAGAAAGTGATGTAGGAATGATTACTGAATCAATTTATGGAAAATTAATCATTGCAAAGATTGCCATTGCTGCAATTATGATAGGACTGGGTGGCTTCTTTCAGTTTAAAGTTCAAAAGTCTGGCGAAAATGCTCTTGATTCTAAATCATTTTCAGTTCACAAGAGACTAAAGAGATCATTAAAGGTAGATGCCACTCTAGGAATAATTTTACTAGGAGTAGTTGCGCTTTTAACAAATGGTACTTTACCCGCAGGAGAAATTCAAAAAGTTGACGCTCAAGAAGTATTGTATGGATTTAAAACAATTGAATTTTCAGAAAGTGCAAAATTCGATGTTGAAATTACACCATTTTCTAGTGGCACAAATACTATTTTAGTAAAAATTAGTGATTTTGAAAATAGCCAATTACAAGATGTGAATAAAGTTAAGGTAAAGATTTCAAATCCACAAAGAAATATCTCACCAATTGAAGTTACTATGATAAAGACTACTCAAGAAGATGGAATGTTAGCTGAATTTCAAGGAGAATTAACCTTTGGATTTTCAGGACACTGGCAAACAGAAATTGAAATTCAGAGAGTTCAAAATGCAAATGAATCTGTTATAATGAATTTACTTGTTAAACCAAGACTTGCAGATCTACAAACAGAAATTATAGAATATGAATTTCCTGAATCCATTAAACCACTTTTCCCATTATATGATGGAAAAAATTCTATTTGGATTAGTGATACAACAACACCTAGGCTTTGGCAATTCTCACTAGATAGTAAAGAATTTACTTCATATTCATTTGATGGAGTAGCTACAGCAATACTTACCAAAGATAAAGATGGAAAAATTTGGTTTAATGATCCTCCAAGGAATCAGATAGGATTCTTTGATCCAGAAAACGAAGAAATTACTACAATTACTTTGCCAAAAATTGCACCAGTAATTAGCGCTAGTACAACGACTTCAATTCAAGCTGACTTGGTAGGAAATATTTGGATGGCAGTAATCAACAAAGATAAGATTTTAAAATACGTCGTAGAGTCAAATACTTTTGAAGAGATTCAATTACCAAAAGGATCGTTACCATTTGCACTTACAATTGATGACGAAGGAAAAATTTGGTTTACTGAAAGTCAAACAGGCAAAATAGGATTTATCAATCCAGAAAATAATGAGATAACCAAATTTTCAGATGACCAACCAATACAAGGACCAGAGGCATTAATCTTTGACAAACAAGGAAATCTATGGATTGCAGAGCATACAGGCACGGGAATCGTCAAATTTAACCCAATTTTAGAGACTTTTGAAAGAATTCCGGTACCGGACCAAGAGGCACTTCCATTTGGAATGACCTTTGATAGATATGAAAATATTTGGTTTGCGCAACATGTAGTCGATAATATTGCAGCATACGATCCACATAACAATAATTTGATAGAGGTTCCGGTTCTGACAGCTTCATCATGGGTACTTTATATGACATCAGATGATAAGTATAATATTTGGTTTGTTGAAAACCAAGGAAGCAAATTAGGGATGGTAAAGATTACAGAGGTTCCTCTTACAGCATCTCAAATACAAACAACAGGAAAGTTTGAATTAAAGTATACTGAGATTGTTTCCCCTTTAATTGCAATGGGAATAGTAGCAACATCATTATTTTTTGTAAGAAGTGTTAAAGACAAAAGAAGACTGAACTCACTAATTAATTCTTAGATAACAAGCCAGCAGACTTTACTCCCATTGTCACAGCAAGCAAACCAATTGATAACAATACAATTGTGCCAGCAGGAGTAATATCAAAAATATAAGAAATTAAAATTCCTGCAACAACAGAAAATATTGAAAATGATATTGAAATAATGGCGGTTTGTTTAAATCCCTTTCCATACATAATTGCAGAAACATTGGGAATTACAAACAGTGCTGAAATCAACAAAACACCAACTAGCTGAATAGAAGTGACAACGGTAAGCCCGGCCATAAAGACAATTAAATAATTAATTTTTTCAACTGGAATACCACTAACTTTAGCTTGCTCTTCGTTAAATGTAGAATAAAGAAGTTGCCTATACAACAATAAAACAACAATTAGAATAACTCCTGTCAAAGATAGAATTAGAATGGTATCATTGACACTTACAAGAAGAATGCTTCCAAATAGAAAACTAAAGATATCAATGGTAAATCCCCCTGAAATCCCGATAATTACGAGACCAATGGCAATACCTGATGATAAAAGAATTGCGACTGAGGCATCCCCTGAGATATCATATTTTTCTTTAATTCGAGTAATTATCAGGGCGCTGACTAACGAAACACCATAAGCTGTCCAAAGAGGATAAACTCCCGCCATTAAACCCAAAGCAATTCCACCAAAAGAGGAGTGAGCTATTGCATCACCAAATAAAGAGTATCGTCGTAGAACAAGAAATAGTCCTATTACGGAACACAGGATTGCAATGGCAACCCCTGAGATAAGTGCTCTGTGCATAAAGCTGAAAGTAAAAATTTCTAATGACATGACTAATGATGATGCATGTGTTCCTGCATTGATGCTTCAGAATATTGTTTCACAAGTTCATCATTTCCAAAGAATTTATCAGATTCACCATGAAAGAATAATGTTCTATTAAGGCAAGCTACATGGTTTACAAGCCGATTTACTGCATCCAAATCATGAGATGACCAAATTATGGTAATTTTTTGTTTAGAGTTTAATTCTCTTAGAATACTATAGAAAAGTTCAATGCTCTGCTGATCAATTCCAGTTACTGGTTCATCAAGAATCAAAAGTTTTGGGTTATTGACAAGTGCCTTTGCAATAAAGACTCTCTGTTGCTGGCCGGCAGATAATTCTCCTATCCTTCTTTTACTTAATTCATGAATCCAAAGCTGTTGTAAGATTTCATCAATCTTATCAGCATCTGATTCTTGTCTCAATCCCATTCGTACAACGTCATTTACAGTAGCTGGAAAATTTTTCTCAAAAATTGGTTTTTGAGGAACATATCCAATTTCTTTAAGATAGTCTTTTGACTTTCTAATATCTTGGCCAAAAAATTTGATTTTACCTTTGTATTTTGTGTATAGTCCAAGCATTGAAGCAAAAAGAGTACTTTTACCTGCACCATTAGGACCAATTATGCCTAAAAAATCACCTTTGTTAACTGTAAAACTAACATCGTCAAGAGCCTTTACATCAGGATACTGGACTGTGAGATGCTCAATTTCTACAATATTCAACATAAAGCCTCCTTGAGGTTATCTAGATTTTCAGTCATTCGTGAGATATAATTTCTATCTCCAGAAATTTCTAATGGAGATAAAACAAGGATTTTTCCACCTATTTCATTTGCAACAACATTTGATATCCTTGGATCGATTGTATCTTCAGTAAAAATAATTTTAAGTTTTAATTCTCTTGCAGTATTAATTATATTTTCCAAAGTTTTAGCAGTAGGTTCTGCATGAGGATTATTTGATGAAATGATAGTGTGTTGATTTAAATCATATTCATATGCAAAATATGAAAATGCATCATGAAATGCAATAAAATCACGATTACAGTTGGATAAATCGTTTCTAATTTTTGAATCAAATCTATCTAGCTCAACTATGTAACTTTGAGCATTTTTCTGATAGAATTTTTGGTTTTGAGAATCTAATCTAGAAAATGCATCTGCAATATTTTGGACTTGGATTTTTGCTAAAACTGGATTTAGCCAAATATGGGGATCTGATTCATGAACATACTCTTTTTGTTCTTCATGTTCTTCATATTCAGATGATTTTTCAAAAATCTTATTATTATTTTTAAAAATTCCATCACTTGTATCAACTACAATTCCTTGATAGTTCATTTCCTCTAAACTATCAACCCAATTCTCAAATCCAAATCCATTAATTATAATTAGATCTGATTTTTGCATTTGTTGCACGTCTTGTATTGTTGGTTCCCAGTTATGTGGTTCTACACCTTCTGGAACTAACAGACGTACATTGACTTTGTCTTGGCCAACTTGTTGAGCAAATTCGTATAAGGGATAAAAAGATGAGATAGCTTGGAGTTTAGTCAAACCGTTTGTCTCTCTAAATTGTAAACTAGAATCACTTGCCCAAACAGAATATGAGCTAAGAGGAATTACAATTACAATTGAGATAATTGCAAATTTGACTTGGTTGTTCACGCTAACAATCCCTTAAAATTATTAATAAATCTATAAAATGTTAATAATTTTAATTGCTAAACTTATAAGATAATTAATAACATTAGGCGTATGCCAATAGTCTCAATCTCACTTAATGATGAAATTCTGACAGAGTTAGACAAACTTCAAAAATCCATGGGATTTTCTGGACGGTCTGAGGCCATAAGGGCAGGTATAAGATCATTTGTTTCAGAAGAAAAACAAAAATCAGATTTGTCTGGTGACCTTCATGCCATTTTACTAGTAGTTCATAATGATGAGTTTGATCATATTGTTTCTGGAATTACCCATAACTTTGAGGATCTTATTACAACACATCTTCATAGTAAGATTGACAAAGAAAAATGCATGGAGTTGTTTGTAATTCATGGTGATGCAGAAAAAATCACAACAATTACAAAAGATTTTCAAACAAACAAAAACATGGATACGGTAAAGCTAGTTGCATTGTAATTAGAACTTTTTTAGAGTAAACGAAGTTTTTTTGGATAGAATAATTATTGCCATTATAGACACTACGAGAATCAATGTGGCAACAGAACCAAATTCAGGAGCTACTACAAATCCAAATTCAGTTTCCTGACCGGTATTCCTTATGTTTTCAAATCGAATTATTGTAGGTCCTGTCTGATCTTCTGTAAAGTAATAGTCTTCTGAATCTCCGCCTATTTGTGCAATTCCAGTTGTTCTGTAAATTTCTTTTCCTCCTTGTAAGATTACAAATGTATAGTCTGAATTACGTAGTGGCACATTTGTTGCAGCATCTCTGATTGTAAAGACAAACTTTATTTTTGTGTCTGGTTCAATTGTAACTGGATCCCATGATAGGTTAAGAAGGAAATCCTCACTTCTAGTATACGCCGTTAATGGAAAGTCAATTTTTTCAGTTGTAGACAAAGTAAAAACCATATTGTCAGGTAATGGTTCTTCTGATTTTTTCATCTGGTTTTTTAAAAATCTCAAGTGGTCTTGCAATAATACAAGATGAACTATTCTCTCATCTTCTTCTGAATAGTCATCTATTGTAACTGAGGATTTAAAGAGTTTAATTCCATTTACCTGCCCCATATATCCTGGAGATAAAAATTCAGCGAATTCGGTTGGAAAATGAATTTCCTCATGAACAACAGGAATATGAGACATTTGCTTTTCGCTCCAATCAAATGGCATCTCAAAAGTTACCTGCCTATTTTCCGAATTATACTCAAAATTTGAAATTTGGTCAAAATATGATTTTACTCTAAAGGAAACATCTTGGTTCTGAGCATCTTTTTGCCAGTATTGAGTTGTTTCTGCTACACTCAAATCTACTTTATAGATTCCAGAGTCCTTCAAGATATTTGTGGGCTCATCAATGGTCCTGACTTCAATCTCGAAATGATACAGGCCACCAGAATCAAAGATAGGTCCTGTGATTTTAAGTGGATTTAATTCAGTTCCATACCAAGCGCCCAACAGAGAGTCTTGCTCACCATGAATAGTAACTTCTTCTTCTTGAGTAGGTTTTACATTAATTTGGAGAATACCATCAGATGTAAAAAAATAATTTCGAAATATCATCTCGTTTTCATGAAATAGACCTATTAGAAAAGTAACATTTTTTGCATTTTTTTTTGTTTCATCTTCGATTGCAATAATTGTGATCTGTTTTTCATCCAAGTTATCAAAAGAAAATGGAAGTTCAACTGAGATTGAAATTTCTTTTCCTTGAATGTCCACTGAAGAGATTGTTTCAATACCTAATCCATGACCATAAACACTGCTTAATGGAAATAACAAAATTACTCCGAATAAGAAAATTCCAAGTTTTAATTGGGGCAATATCGTTTTTGATACTTCGGGGTTATATTATTGTCATTAATTTTTCAACTGTTTTAATTAGTTCTTCCATGGAGTTTGCCTCCAAGATAGGCTGTAGATCATTAGGATCTTCTGCACCAAGGGCAGCCAAAGAAAACAAATAATCAATTGTTGGAGTATCAGTTGTAAGATAGTATTGGGTTAAAATTTGATCAAGGGAAGATGGCTCAATTACTTCTGGAAAAGCTTGTTTGATAGTTTTTTTCTTCCATAAATCAACTAGGTACTCCCATTGATTCAATGAAATATTGTCATCGATTTCTGGAATCAATTCAATTTCTGCTCTGATGTACATTTTTTCGTCAGTAGGTGATTTTTCATTAAGATCAGAGATTGCTTGGTGACCCTCAATAGAATGGGGATCATAATTTTCGGGGAGTTTTATGGATGGTGGAATGATTTTTTTTATTCTGAATTTACTGCGGCCCATTGTTTGAACATTCAATCGTATACTATCCATCTCTACGTCTTCACATTTGGTAATTTTTGCAATTGTACCTACTAATTTTGGGCCGTTCCAGCCACGAATTTGATTGCTTGAATCAATTAAGCATACACCAAATTGCCCATCACCTAACATACAGTCATCAATTAGTTGCTTGTATCGTGGTTCAAAAATTTGAAGTGGCAATTCTTGTCTAGGAAACAATACCAAGTCCAAGGGAAAAATTGGTATAATTTTTGTTAGAGTCAAACTATTTTCTTTTGAATCTTCTTCAGATATATGGAATATGGAACTTTTTTATTATATTCTAGAATTTTACTCAGAATCCATTTTCATTGAGAGTTAAACCCAACAAAGCTGCACGAGTATATTTTCCATATTCAGCTTGTTGGAAATACTTTGCATTTCTTGTGTTATCAATGTCTGTGGAAATTTCATCTAGTCTTGGCAGTGGATGTAAAATTATGGAATCATCTTTCATCTTTTTAAGCACATCAAGTCCAATTACATAGATTCCCTTTACCTTGAGATATTCTTCCTCATCTGGGAATCTTTCTTTTTGAATTCTTGTGACATAAACTACATCAAGATCCTCGATGTGTTCTTCAAGGTCAGTAGATTCAGTAAAGGATAGTTTTTTTCTTATTTCATAAATAGAGTCTGACCTTATTCGTAATGATTCCGGAGAAATCAAATGGACTTCAACATCATAGTTTCCAAGAGCAGACAAAAGTGAATAAACGGTCCTACCATATTTTAAATCACCAACAATACCAATTTTTAATCCATCAATCTTTTTCTTTTCTTTTTTAATTGTAAACAAGTCTTGTATGGCCTGTGTTGGATGCTCTTCAGTTCCACTTCCTGCATTAATTACAGGTTTAGAGGAAATTTCGGAGGCAAATCTACTAGAGCCATCAAGTGGATGTCTTAAAACTAGTATATCTGAATAAATGGACATTATTTTTACCGTATCTGCAAGACTCTCACCTTTCTGGGCAGAAGACGAGGAGATATCAGAAATTCCCAAAGAATTGCCTCCAATTGAAGCAATTGCAGACTCAAAGCTAAGACGAGTTCTGGTACTTGGTTCATAAAATAAGTAACCCAAAGTTTTTCCTCTACAGATTTCTCTTCTTGTTGTGGGATCCAAATTCATTATCTTTTCAGTGTACTCAAAAATCTTCTCAAATTGATCTCTGGTGTAATCCTTAATTGAAATGAGATCCTTGTTGTAGAAATCGTTCACTCTTTCAATAATATATACTGGTGACTATACAAAGTATTCTGATGCAAGAGTCCGAACTAATGGTTCGACGAATCAAAGAAGGAACGGTAATTGATCACATTGATGAAGGAAAAGGACTTCAAGTACTAGGGGCCCTTCAAATTGACGGTAAAGATGGAAGTCTCATTACGATTGCATTGAATGTCCCAAGTGGGAAATTTAAGAAAAAAGACATTATCAAAGTGGAAAACAAGTTTCTAGCTGATGATGACACCAACAAATTGGCAGTAATTGCCCCAAAGGCGACAATTAACATCATCAAAAATTACAAGCTAGTAGAAAAGAGAAGAGTCTCACTTCCAAATGAGATAGACAGGATTTTTCGCTGTTCCAATCCTGATTGCATTACTAATAGTCATGAACACATTGAATCTATAATGGATGTACTTGACAAAGAAGGAAGAGTGCTAAAGTGTAGATATTGTGCAAGAGTTTTAGATGTTACCCAGCTAAAATATAATTAAAAATTTTTAAATTATAAAAAGAGTTTATGATTTGGTCTACTGTCCCAAGATGATAAACATCATGACTATACCGTAGATAGCAATTGATTCTACCATACCTACGAAGATGAATACTTTTGACTGCAAGGCTGGGTTTTCACTAATTACTGCAAGACCTGCTGCACCAACCTGACCTAAACCAACACCGGCACCTCCTGCTGCAACTCCAAATGCTATACCTGCACCAATTAGTTTGGAGCCATCACTCGTACCACCAGTTCCTTCTTCTTGAGCAAAAGCTACATCTGTAAGACCTGCAGCTACAAAGGCTAATGCCATAAATGATAACAATAAAACAATAGGTTTCATGTCCGATTAAGCCTCTCAAGTTCCATATTTAAATCATCGCGATTTTTTTGGATCAAATTTTATCAAGTGTCTTTTTTTTGAATGATTGAAGTTCATCTTGAATTGTTTTCGCGAAATTATCATGATCCTTGTCTAATTCCTTTTTAGAGTTTTCAAGTAATTTTTTGATTTCTTCTTTTGTCATTTTTTCCTACTTTCTATCTTAGCTTTTACTTTTTTTAACTTTGCGAAATCTTCTCTTTCCTTTTCTTCTAGAGAAGCAAGAATAAATCGAATATTGTGCTTATATTGTGGAATAATTACATTTTCTAATGCGTTTAGTAGTTTTTGGGTTTTCTCAAGTGCTTTTGCCAGACTGAAGATAGAGTTTTCATATTCTGCTGCTTTGCAGATTTTTGGAAGTAGCACTTTGATTTGTTTTGCTGCTCTATCTATTGAGGAGTTTGTATCTGCAAATCCATATGGCATTGATTTTGTATCTTTTTCAGTTACAGTGAGTGCAGGAATTTTTACATCCACAACTCTTCTTACCTTGATGTCAACTTCCATTACTGGTGGTGTAGATTCTGCAACAGAATCAACTGTTCCGGTTCCTAATGAAAGATATGCTTCATTAACAGATTTGTAAATGTCTTGTAATGGATCCCAAATGCCTCCTCTTGCCTTTGAGGCTTCCTGAATCATTTCTTCAATATTTTTTAAGAGAACCTTACGCTTATCATCTAGGATTTTCTGTACCATAATTGCAACTTGACTAGATTTTTTGAATTTTAGTAGTTCAATTTTTGTCGCTGCTACATTCTGTCCAAATGACATTTTGCTACTTTCCCGTATAATATTGGTCTATGTATTTGTCTTTGATTTTAGTAATCTCGTTCTTTGGAAGTAGAGAAACAATTTTCCACATAATACCAAGAGTTTCTTCAATTGTTCTACTTTCATCAGTTGCCTGTGTTAGAAATTCTTTTTCAAAGGCATCTCCAACGTCCATGTATCTCAAATCAATCTCAGTTAATCCTGCTTTACCTACAATTCCTGCAAGAGCCCTTACTTCTTGTGATCTAGAGTATGCATCATAAATCTGATTAGAAACTTCAGCATGATCTTCTCTCGTACTTCCCTTACCAATTCCGTCTTTCATCAATCGGCTAAGACTCATCAAGATATTTACAGGTGGATACACTCCCTGTCGGAACAAATCTCTACCAAGAACAACTTGACCCTCTGTGATGTATCCTGTAAGGTCTGGAATTGGGTGAGTAATGTCATCTGAAGGCATTGATAAAATTGGAACCTGTGTAACGCTTCCTTTTCTGCCCTGTAGTTTTCCTGCTCTTTCATAAATTGTTGACAAGTCAGTGTAAAGATAACCTGGATAGCCTTTTCTTCCTGGAACTTCTTCTCTAGCCGCACTGATCTCTCTTAATGCCTCAGCGTAGTTTGTCATATCAGTAAGAATAACAAGAACATGCATTCCAAGCTCAAATGCCAAATACTCTGCAACTGTAAGTGCTACACGTGGAGTAATGATTCTTTCAATTGCAGGATCATCTGCTGTATTTAGAAAAAGAACACTTCGTTTTAGTGCACCAGATTCTTCAAGACTCCTTCTGAAATATTCTGCCTCGCTGTATTGCACACCGATTGCTGCAAACACTACAGCAAAATCATCTTTTGTCCCAACTACGCTTGCTTGTTTGGCAATTTGTGCTGCAAGAAGGTTGTGAGACATACCAGATCCTGAAAATATTGGAAGTTTTTGTCCTCTAACCAAGGTCATCGTTCCATCAATTACTGAAATACCAGTTTGAATGAAGTCTTTAGGATATTCTCTTTGTTCAGGATTCATTGGTTCGACCATTAATGTCAATAAATTTATCAGCAATTGGATCAGGTAACCCATCTCTTGGTCTACCTAAACCATCAAAGACTCTTCCGAGTACCTCTTTTGATACAGGCATCTCCATGACTTTGCCAACAAATTTTGCTTTTGTACCAGAGATGGATAATCCCAGTTGTTCCTTCAAATACCTGTACAACTGCTTTACCATTTCCAACTTCAAGAACTTTACCTAATCTTCTCTCACCCTTCATTTGTTTCAATTTCTACAAGTTCATCAAATGCTGCACTTGAAACATCATCAACCACTACTAGTGGACCTTTGATTTCTGCAATCTTGCTGTATTGAATTCCGCCTTCGGCACTCAATTTTGAACTTTCACTCCTGTAATGCTTTTGAATTGTTCTAGCATATCGACGTCTAACTGATCAAGTTTGGCTATCTCATCATCTTTGATATCCATTCTTGCCTTTAGCATTGAACCAACAATTGACATTGCTCGAATATCAGCTAATGCTGCTCCTTCTTTGAGAGCTTGCTGTCCTCTATTGTAAAAGTTAACTTGTAGTTTTAATAATTTAAATTGTTTTTCTGGGACTACAGTAAGTATCAACTTCATCAAATGAGTTTTGTTGTAACAAACCAATCTTTATCATTCTTGCAACTTCAAGAATTAATTTTTCCTCATCAGGTAACGCTTCAGGACCTAAGAGTCTAACAATTTCTTTTAGTGTATCTTCTCTTTGTAAAACGCATAAGCTTCGCCTCTAAGACTAAGCCATTCTTCACTGATGTTTTCTCCCCACCATTTTGCAATGTCTGCCAAGTAACCAGAATAGCTGTTCATCCAGTTAATTGATGGATAGTGTCTAGAGTATGCAAGTTTTGCATCCAAAGCCCAGAAAGTTTTGATAAATCTCATTGTGTGAGTTGTAACTGGTTCAGTAAAGTCACCACCTGATGGGGATACTGCTCCAATTAAGGTAACTGATCCGTCACGATCTGGACTTCCAATGCTCTAACACGACCTGCTCTTTCATAAAATTCTGCTAATCTTGATGCCAGATATGATGGATAACCTTCTTCTGCAGGCATCTCCTCTAAACGTCCCACTCATCTCTCTGAGGGATTCGGCCCATCTACTAGTTGAATCTGCTACAAGTACAACGTCATAACCCATATCTCTATAATATTCAGCAATTGTTACACCAGTATAGATACTTGCTTCTCTAGCTGCTACTGGCATGTTGCTTGTGTTTGCAACCAAAACTGTTCTATCCATTAGTGGTTTTCCAGTTCTTGGGTCTTTGAGTTTTGGGAAATCGACAAGTACTTCGGTCATTTCATTCCCTCTTTCGCCACATCCAATGTAAACTACAACTTGGGAATCTGCCCATTTTGCAATTTGGTGTAGGGTTACTGTTTTTCCTGTTCCAAAGGCACCTGGAATAGAACCTGTACCCCCTTTTGCAATTGGAAAAAATGTATCAATTACTCGTTGTCCGGTTATAAGTGGAACAGTAGGATCATATCGTTTTGAGATGGGTCGTGGTTTTCTAACAGGCCATTTGTGATACATCTTAAGAGAGGTGGTTTGACCATCTTTCTCAGTGGTTGCTATTTCAGTTTCTAAATTATAATCTCCTTCACTTACAATATTTGTAATCTTTCCTCCCTTGTGGTCGGGTGGAACCATAATGGAATGCTCAATTAGGTCTGTTTCCTTGACAGTACCAAGTATACTTCCACCAGAAACTTCATCACCAGTGCTTACTGTTGGTACAAAATGATAATTTTTGGTTAAGTCTACCGGGGTGGTCGTTATACCTCTTCCAATGTAGGAACCTGAAATTTTTGATAATTCTTTTAGAGGTCTTTGAATTCCGTCATAAATTTGTCCAATAATTCCTGGACCTAGAAAAACACTAAGTGGATTTCCAGTACCAACCACAGGCTCACCTGGTTTTAATCCACTTGTTGATTCATAGACTTGAATAAATGCAACATCTCCCGTAAGTCGAATAACTTCACCAACAAGTTTAGCATCTCCAACAGTTACAGTCTCGTACATTTTTGCATCAGACATTCCGTCCGCCCTAACAGCTGGTCCGCTTACCCAAACAATTCTACCCTGAGCTCCCATGTTAATTACCTACTCCAAATTGTGAGGCAATATCTTTCCTAATTAAAGGCTTCAATCTTTCAATTTTAGCATCAATTGTATTGTCAAATGCCATGGTACCATCTTTAGACTTTATTTTAACACCACCAAGGCAATCAATTGTTTCTGATGAAAGTTCTGCTCCTGGATATTTAGATAGTGCGGATTGTACTAAATCTTTATCTTTAGAGTTCGTAAAAACAATAATTTCCGTTGTACCTAAGATTTTAGTTGACTCATCTAAAAGAGATTTAATTAAATTTGAATAATCACCACTACGATCAACATTTGCAATTTTTTCTAATGCTTTTGTAAACACTTTATCAATTGATTCTTCTACAGTTGTTAGTTGTTTGTTTCTGGCCTCTAGATCGGAACTTCCAACTATCTGTTTTTCAATTTTATCGGCTTCTTTTTTACCATTAGAGATAATTTGATCATATTCTTGTTCTAGTATAGAAAGTGAATTATCGAGTGTCTGTTTAGAGTCAGAACCTGAATTTTTGAGATCTGATAAAATTTCTTTCTGTGTTTTCTCAAGAATTTTGTCAACAGCTTGTTCTAATGACGAATTAGATACCAATACGGGGTGGTCATTCAATAATAGATTTTAATGTTTGGGAAGATTTTGAAGAAATTAAAACAAATTCATAATTTCCATTTTGACTTAGAAAGATATTATAATGTAATAATTGCCGTTGGAAGTGTGACTGTGGCAGAACTTTTAATGGGTAGTGTCATACTTCCAAGAACTGATTCTCCAAAAGCAATTTCACGTCTAACTGAGTTTGAATGGTTCCATAAAATGGAAATGGAAAATGAAACCATTACTCCCGAAATTGATGATCTTCTTTTACGTGCACAAAAAACACATCAATTTATTGAAGAGATAGTCAAGGGATTGAATATTCCTCTACGAGTTGGCATCATGGAAATTCTTTTCAAAGGTACTGTAATTAAAAAGAAAAATTATGATCTTGATGAGATTGAAGATATTATCACAGATTTGGAGAAAACTCCAGATGATATCACTAAAGCAGCTGAATTATTAAAAGAAAACTCAAGAGTCAATCAATCTTTAGAAGAATTCAAATCATTAAAAGAAACATTACAAGTTGCAAACAAGCTGAAAGTTGATTTAAGTGGTTTTGGATCTTTAAAATATTTTTATACAAATCTGTTTGTCATTAATTCTTCGGATTATGGTGAGATTGAACGTTCACTAGAAGGCACTCCAATTTTCAAATATGATTTAGAATCTAAAGAAAAATCAGCTATAATAATAATTTCTGATATTGATGACTCTGACAAAATTCTTAAAATTATGCGAGCCCTTAATTCTAATCCATTTAGTATCCCTAAAGATTTTCCTCAGATTCCAAGTGAAGCATATACTTTAGCTGAAGAAAAGATAAAAGATCTAACGGCAAAACAAAAATCTATTTCAAAAGAATTATCTTCTACCACAAAAAAAATTCGTGGAAAAATTCTAATGATGCACGAAAATTCGTTTGTAGCAAAAGAGGTTCTTGAAACATTACGTAAACCAGGAGGTACCAAAAATTTTGCAGTTATACAAGGATATATTCCAAAGAAAATGGAACAAAAATTCAAACAAGTAACAAGTCAATGGACAACGATTACTGAAGAAATTAAAGATGAAGAGGAGCTTTCAGATCTTCCTGTTTATTTGGATAATCCCAAATGGGTTAGAACATACGAAGTAATCACTAACAGTCAAGGAATCCCTAAACGAGGAGAATTTGATCCTACGTGGATGATTGCTCTCATGTGGCCTATATTTTATGGATTAATGTTTGCAGATTTAGGTCATGGATTATTGTTAATGTGCCTGGGCCTATTGTTCAAATTCAAAGGACAGGGAACTCTGTCAAGATGGGGAATGCTACTTGCAATGTCTGGTGCAGCGGGGGCAATTGCAGGAGTTTTTCAAGGTGAAGCGTTTGGTTTTCATTTAGAACACTTGGCAGGCTTTGAAGTTTTGTTACATGAAGGTGGTCCACTTCATTCGATAGAGTGGTTGATAGGTGCTATCAGTGTAGCAGAATTAACATTTGATCAAGTAATCATGATTCTCAAAGTGTCATTATTCTTAGGAGTAATTCATTTAGGATGGGCTTTCCTTTTACGTATTCGCAACTTTGCAAAAAGGAAAGATAAAGATGCACTGATCTTTGAAGCTATTCCTAATTTGTTCATGTGGTTGGGAGTTTTTGGAGTAATGATGGGAGCAATAGGTTCTGGATATGATGTAATGAATATGTATTCCAGGATTCACACAGAAGCTGTTCCTTGGGTTTCTGTACTTGTTGGAGAATGGGCAGTTGTATGGATAGTTGTTAGAGTTTCAATTATCATCATACTTGCATGCGTTATTCTGATGATAATTGGTGGAATAAAACATAACAAAAAACATCCAGATGATGGTGGAGATATGGTAAGTGTCATGATGGAAGTTTTACTTGGAAAAACCATTGAATGTCTTGCGCACTCCATCAGTTATGCACGAATAGGAATTATGCTTCTAGTACATGCTGCTCTTTTGCTTACAGTAAACCAGGCATTTGAATCCCTGGGAGGACTTGATTCACCAACTGCTCTGGTACTAATCATTGGAGGACAGATAGGAATTATGATGATTGAAGGCCTGATTGTTTACATACAGTCCCTCAGGCTTCACCTCTATGAGTTCTTTACAAAATGGTATGATGGCGGTTCTCAACCATTCAAACAATTAGTTCCTGAGATGGTTTACAACAAATATTCTTGGAAGAATAAGAAATAGTAGAATTTTTGAATAAAATCAATTTTGTATAAAAGGAAATATTAACGACTAATACCATTTACGAAATAGAAAGTTCATGTCAAAAGAAGCCATAATTACTACAATTCCTGCATTAATTATGCTTGGATTTGCCATTTTTGGATTAATGGTAATTAGTTCCTAGTTTTTTCTAGTTATTTTTAAAATGTATAGATTTTTTCAACTTGGATTAACACTAAAAGTATAATTTCCTTTTTGTGAAGGATTGGAACAAAAAGTTCATTTCAACTAAAAGATTGAAATTATTTTTCCACAGGCAAGTCTAGTTTATTTCCCCATTCTCCCCATGAGCCCAGATATACTCGAACATTAGTAAAACCAAGTTTCTTTAATGCAAGAAAAGAGTTTGCAGCACGATAGGCTCCTTGACAGTATGTCACTATAGCAGAATCTTTTGGGATGTCGTAAAGTTTGGATAGTTCATCATCTGATTTGATAGTTCCATCCTCATTGATATTGAGATTCCAATCAATATTGACTGATTTTGGAATATGTCCTACATGTGCTGCCCTTACAATAGTTCCATTATATTCTTCATCAGATCTAGCGTCAATAATCTTTAGAGTATCAATATTGTTTAAAATGAATTCATAACTGGAAATAATTTCTGGATTAATTTTTCCAGAAAATTTTGCAGGTTGAAATGGGTTTGGTTTAGTTTCGATTGGTCGATTTTCTTTTTTCCATTTTTTCATGCCCCCATCTAGCATATTTACATCTGGATGAGAAAAATATTCTAGCATCCAAACACCTCTAGCAGCTAACATACCTGAGACATTATCGTAAAAAACAACTTTTTTTTCAGAATTTACCCCTACAAACGAAAAAATCATCTCTGTTTGTTTGTTAAAATTTTGTATTCCTTGTTTTGTTGTATCTATCCAATGAAATGCAAAAAGATCTAAATTGACAGATCCTGGAACATGTGCTTCTGAATATTCCTTGAATGAACGAGTGTCAATTACTAATAAATTGGAGTCTTCAAGTTTTGATTCTAATTCGGATGTAGTTAGAAACATTATTAATTTAAAATTTGATCAGATGTAAATTCATTTGTTTTAAAAAGAAAAGAAAAGAAAAGTGAGTTTTCTATTCGTTTACGTATGCTCTTTCTCCGTGCTGTGCCAAATCAAGACCAATCTCCTCTTCTTTAGGAGTGACTCTGATTCCGCCCGGCCAAACGGCATCCATTACTTTCAGGATTATCAAGGTAACACCAAAGGCATAAGCAACTGAAACGCCTGCGCCAATAATGCTAATTGCTTGCTGTTCCATTCCTTCTGCAGTACCAGTCCATGCGCCAATACCGTCTCCAGTATCCCAAACGTGTGGACTAGCTAATGTACCAGTCAGGATTGCACCTGTAAGACCACCCTATTCCGTGTACTCCCCATACATCGAGAGCATCGTCCCATTTTCGTGCATTCTTGAATGCTATAGCTGCATAACAAACTGTACCAGCTGCAATACCAATTATTATTGCTGCCATAGGACCAACCCAACCAGAAGCCGGAGTAATTGCTACTAATCCTGCTACTGCGCCAGATGCTGCTCCTACAACACTTGGTTTTCCTGTATGAGCCCATGACACTAGTATCCAAGTTACTGCAGCCATTCCGGTTGCGGTATTTGTTACTGTCCATGCGCTCACTGTAATGCCATCTACCATTACTTCACTTCCTGCGTTGAAACCAAACCATCCAAACCAAAGAATGGATGCACCTAGTACAACCATTGGAATGTTGTGAGGCTCCATTGGCACTTTACCATATCCTAATCTTCTGCCAAGGACTAAGGCACCTGCCAACGCAGAGAATCCTGAAGAAATGTGTACTACAGTACCACCAGCAAAGTCTAATGCATAAGACGGTGATAGTTCTGGATCGAGGTCTAATGCACCTCCTCCTACAAAGCCACCTCCCCAGACCCAATGTGCTATTGGATCGTAAACAAAGGTTGCCCCATATGAGTACGAATATTACCAATGCGCTAAACTTCATTCTGTCAATTAATCCACCAATAATTAGTACTGGTGTAATTATTGCGAATGTAGCTTGGAACATTGCAAACAACTGATGTGGAACTGTACCAGGCCAACTTTGACTACAATAGTCGCCATCTACCATGGCATTCATCTGGTAAGCTGCAGACCACGTGTCTCCACATGGGCCTAATTCACCTATTGGTGCCCAGGCCGATACCATGTTGAATCCGACATAATCAAGACTTCCCATGTACAAATTGCCCGTTTCATCAGAGTTTGGAGCAAAGGCTAACGAGTATCCCCATAGAACCCATTGTACTGACATTAATCCCATAACAACTAGGGTCATACCAAGTACATTGACTACATTCTTTGATCTGGCTAAACCGCCATAAAAGAATGCGACTCCTGGAGACATGAATAGTACTAATGAAGTTGCGGTAAGCATCCATGCCATATCACCTGTATCAACTAAACAGGGTAGCATGCCGCCGTCGCCGTCATCATACCAACATTCGTTAGGATTACCTGTGTAAATTCCACTGGTTCCTTTGACATATCCATCCATACCATCGTCAACACTTTGGGCAAATGCTTGTGACATTGCCCCAACTGCTGTAATGGCTACTGCGGCCACAAGTAATAGAGCATACTTGTGGTTCCTAGAATTCATTAAATTAATCGAAATTGAAAAGTATTAAAGGGTTAAGACCACAAAATTGGTAAAAATGTAAGTTATTATATTTCAGTATATTCTGATAATATCATAGAAAGTAGATATTATGTCACGGTGTAAGTAAATGAAAGTAAAATCCAAAACAAAGTTATCAATATTTGACACGTTCAAGACTAAGGAAAATAGTCTTACAGGCGAGGCAAAACGGCAAAGATCCATTATTAGGATTTTATCTAGTAATGCTAACCCTGCAGAGAGGACCAGGACTGGTATATCTCAAAAAATTGCTAAAGGTCAAGGAATTGTTTGGAAGAATATTTACTCAGGAATTTTTAGGGATCTAGACGAGATTTTACTTCCTATGGGGATTGCCGAAGAAGATGGAAGATTACCCCTAAAACGTGGTCCCAAGGCATTACAAGAAATAGGAATTCCATTTTATCATTTAACTACTAAAGGTGTTTTAATTGCTCTTTCAATAAAGGAAGTTAAAAATAAAGAAGAATTACTAAAGATATTTTTCTCAAAGTCGGATCCTCAAGAAAAGGAATTTGAAAAAATCTTAACCAATCTTTCTAAAATAAGCCCAAATTTTACTCATTCAATTTTTCAAAAATATGTAAAGGGATTTTGTGATGATACTATCAAAGATCTTCTTCCATTTGATATCTCAAAACTACAAAGCATACCAGATGAATCTTTGGTTATTCAAAAAGAGATTCTAGAGGCCTTTTTAAAATTATCAAAACAAGATAAAGAGGATGCCATAAAATTCCTCAACGAAATTACCTGAAAATTATGATTACTTGCAAACAAATCGCCAAACATTAAAATCAGTTATCTAACAAGATTTATTGAAATGGGCTCCAATTCTGTCTACGCCTCAGTAAAATCCTACAGCAAAAGAGGCAAATTACTAAAAAAAGCTGATTTTCAAACATTGTCTGAATCAAGAGATTTAGAAGAATTAATGACCAGAATCAAAAATACAATTTATGGAGAATCAGTTTCAAATGTTCAAAAACCATATACTTCTCTGAAAATTGAAAATGCTTTAAGGGGATATTTAGCAGATGTTCATTATTCAATTGCCAAAACAGCAGGGGATAAAAGTATCTTTAATGCATATTACATGAAATTTATAATTTCTAATTTAAAATCAATACTAAAAGGAAAAGTTCTAGGAAAATCACAAGAGGGTATTGAAGCACATATCAATCTTCGTGCAGAAGAACTGATCAAGCAAAGAGATATTGTACTTAAGGCGCTTGTTGCAAAAGATTTGGAAGAAACAGTTGCAAGTTTAAGCTCAGGACAATTTGGAGAAGAAATTGCAAAAGCTGTTGCGATTTACAATGATAAAAAAAATATACAGATTTTTGATATTTATTTTGATAAAATTTTGTATCAGAATTTACGTAAGGCAATGAAAAATCCCGATGTTTCCAAATTAATTGGAATGGATATTGATTTTTACAACTTGTTAAGTGTGATACGTGGAAAATTTTGGGGATTGGATGAGGATCAAATTAATGATTTGATTGTCTCCGTTACTACTGGAGCCTCAAGAGAATTACTTGGACGAATGATAGTTGCAGTATCAGTTAGAGATGCATTTAATGAAATGAATAGTTCAAAGTACAAGCATTTAGTTCCAACTACTGAAAATGAATTAGATGCAATAGCAGAATTTGAAAGAGCATTTGAATTAGAAATTTATCAGGCCTCATTGAATTCTTTCAGTAAAATGTTCAGTTTTGCAACTATAATTGGTATAACGAAATTGACGGCATATGAGGTAAGAAATTTGGCAGCCATTGCTTATGCTGTAGAGCAAAAAATCCCAACAGAAATAACAATGTCGAAACTAATTCTTCAGATGATAAAGCCTGGAAAAAATGGTAAACTTTCCTTCAAAAAAAAAGAAAATTCCTGCCAAAGTACTAATTAATTTAATTTGGATAAGCACCTTTTTAGCAATGATTTTCACGTTACCCTCTCTTGGCATATTTCTTGGAATTTATTATGGTACAGGGAATCTTATTCTTGGAGCAGTGTTAGGATTTGGTGCCCATGTTGTGGCTCTGATCTTCTCTGTTAAAATATCAAAATTCCTCATAGATTATGAATTAATCTATAAGGATGTACTTTCTAGATAATTTATCATGATGGGTGATAGAGATTATCGAAGTATAATTAAAAATGCCATTGATTCAATCGGACGAGAATTACAAGTTGAAATTGATGCGGATGATTTTAAGACTATTCATCTACTAGAGGTAGTACAATGTTTAAGACGATCCTATTATGATAGGACAGATTCAAAGGAGATTGAACGAAGAGGATTCAATGATCTGTTAAGCGGATTACTTCGAAAATTAGAGTATGGCAGTGAACCAAAAGAATTTGCAATTGATGATATTAAATTAAAGGGGCAGGCAGACATGCTAGTAGATGATACTATTATCATATTTAGACCCACAAAGACCATTCCCGAATCACCTCATGCAAATGATCTACTTTACCTAAATGCATGTTTATGGATTTATGGTAAATCAGATGGAATGATAATCTACATTACAAGCGATAGAGAAGAGTTTACTTTTTCATTGACGCGTAATAAAAAAATGTTTGAAGAAGTTATTAGACGAGTCAGAGTCTTTAACGATCTTCTAAAGGAACAAAAAACTCCTATTCTAGAGCCCTCCCTAAATTGCGTAGATTGCCAATATTATCAAAGATGTTTTATCAGCAAAAAGAATTCAAAACAGGCCTCCTTAGCTGAAATGCTAGGCTTATCTAAACAAGAATTAAATTAAAAATATTGTAAAGGAATTATTTCCTTTGTTAATCTAGTGGTTCTGGATGTCCTTTACCACGTAATGCAAAGCACACAACTGCTAATGCAATTGCTACGCCTGCTGCTGCACCAAATGCTGCTATACCTGCTTCTGCCATTTGATAAAAAACAACTTAACGAGCTTTTATAACTTTGCCAATATTTTTGGCCTAAAAACAAACTATCATAATTTTCTAATATTATGATACAATAGCAATTTTGGTTATTTACTTTGTTGATTCAAAATGCAACTCATTTTCTTGTCCACTAGTCATTGAACTGAGATTAAAGAAAACATCACCTTCTACTCTCCAACTTTGATCACTATTTTCAAGAATGGCCATCAACTCTGGAGAATTTCCTGGATAATCAAGGACTATCTTATCTTTCAATACAATGGAATTGTTACTAAGTAAAGTGTAGTAATTGGATCCATCCACCATCCCTGTTGGTCTACTTCCAATCGTACCAGTCGTTATTTTGTATTCTTCTGAGTCATCTGATGCATATAGTGAATATTGTAAAAGTTGAGCAATCACAGAACGAGAATTTGGATTGTCCAGCTTGAATTTTATTTCTATAACAGCAGCTCTATCTGTAACTTGTAAAATTGAAACCTCTTCTAATTCAACTGTAATGGGCAGTACTTGATTTGGAATTTCTTGAGAAGAACCATCCTCAGAGGTAAAACTAGTAGAGGTCATCATAAAAATTACTCCTAAAATGCCCACCATGATTGCAATTGCTGCAACGACAAATATCTTAGGATTCAATAAAATCCCTTAACTCAATGATATCTTAAATGTTGAGATAGTTATTATATCATTATAAAGGAAAATTATAGTGCAATATTTTCAGGCAGTACAACGAGGAAAAATTATAGCCAATAAATCTCAAATGAAATTATTTGAAATTGCAGGATATGGAATGCTTACTCTAACTACAAAAAAAATTGATGGAAAATTCTTTCCCGTTGGCGAAGAAGAACTTACAGCAGTCATACAATCTGATGATGGATATGTTACAATAATTGTAGACACAGATGGATATACAAAGGCTCAGTCAAAAGGAGTAGAAAAAAAAGAAGCCTTTGAAATTTTTAAAAAATTAAGAGAATCAGGTGTCCCTGAATATCCAAAATCAAGTATTAAAATATGGACTGAAGATCGTCCTACGGTTCAACATGAATTAAAAGAATAATTACTTTGATGGTAAAATTATTTTTGTTCCTACAGTTGCGCCTTTGATGGCTTTTTCAATAAGTTTAATGTCTGCTTTTAAAATTTGAGTATTAATTTTTGATCGTTCAATAATTTTCAAAGCAACAATATCCATCAAATCATATCCCCCTGCAACAGAATCTTCATGAACTAACATACTTTTAAGATCCTTTAATTCTATTCGCTTGAATTTTTTGGCTTGTTTGTATTTGTTAGGATCCATATCATATACTCCATCAACATCTGTAGCGTTAAGAAATAGTTCTGCTTTGATTTTTTCTGCTATTAACGCAGCTGTACCATTAGTACTTTGTCCTGGATGTAAACCTCCTGCTACAACAATTAGTCCGTCATCAACTGCATGTTTGACTTCTTGTAGAGTAGTAGGTGGGTGTGAATATGCTTTATTTTTTAGCGTATAAATCAAAAGTTTGGCATTTAATCTAGAAATTTCTATTCCAAGTTCATCTAAGGTAGATTCATCAGCTCCTGAAGATCTTGCATGAGAGATATAATGTCGTGCAATATGTCCACCACCTGCTATCACGATTGGTTGACATATCTTACTTATCTTAACTAGAAATGAAGCATAATCTTTTAGAACTTTAACATTATCCATTCCAAAAATGCTTCCTGAAAGTTTGATTACTATTTTTTTTTCATTATTTTAGGTCACCCAAGATTGATTTTGCGGCAATTTCAACTTTTTTTCTGTATTTTTGAGGTGTGTATACCCTCAAAATATTCATGAATCCGGATATTGCAGAAACTACCGGAATTTTTGAGATAGGTAATTCTTGGGCTTTTGTTTTCCCGTTTTCAATTGTAATTAGAATAATTTGTGTTGATTCATTTTTAGATGGGGAGAGAGGAATTGAAGGGGTAACAGAACTATCAACAAAGATCTCATTTTCATCAATTTTTGATTTTTTAGAAAGGGATGATCTGATCTCATCTGTTTTAGTTTTTTCTAGTAGTGTTTTACTTGTTAAAATTCTCTCATAAACGCATTTTAACAATTTTCTATTTTGATAGTCTTCAGCAAATTTTCGGGCTCTTCTTAGCTTTGATGATTTAGAAAAAAGAATCATAGATAAAACGTATTCATCTGTGAGTTTAACAAATTCATTTATGTTAAAGGAAGTAAAACCAAACTCATCATCAGATAATCTTAATGCTTCTAATAACATCACTTCTGCTGCTCGAACTGTTTTATGAAAATAAACTGCTTTGAACATTTGATATCTTGAATGCATCATTGATTCAAAAGAGTAAAGTGCTGACTTTTCTAAAGCAAGTTTTTTCTTGTAAACATCAAGGGATTGTGTTAATCTTTTGTGATCAATTTTTGCATGTTCAGCTCCGGTAAAATATCCATCTCGTAGCAGATAATCCATCATATCAGCACTTAGAGTCCCTGAAACAATTTCATTTAGGTACTGATATTTTGAATCACCAAAAGCTACTTTGGTAATTGCTTTTTTGTCATAGCCATTTTTTGATAATGTATCACCAATCTCTGATTTGAGAATCAGATTTTTTCCAAAATCTTCATGGGAAATTTTTTTTTGTTGTAATATTTCTTCAAAAAGATGTGAAAATGGTCCATGACCTATATCATGTAAAAGTCCGGCAAGTCTTAGAATTTCTATATCATCTGATTTCAAAATTTCTTTTTCTTTTAGTGCCTGTCCAGCCTGACTTGCAATATGCATCACACCTAAAGAATGCTCAAATCTTGTATGTTGAGCTGCAGGATATGTAAGGTGAGCTCCAGTAAGTTGTCTAATTCTTCTTAATCTTTGAAATATTGGATTATCAATTATTTCTAATTCGTGATTGTAAACACGAATAAAATCATGAATTGGGTCAATGATATCTAAAAAATTCTTTTTCATAGTCCTATTTTTTTAGAAAATATTTTAAAAATTTCTTGATGCACTTCTTCTTTTGATTTAGATGCATCAACTATTTTCCATCGTTTTTTCTTTGCAGTATCTCGATAAATTTTTGAGATTTTCTTTAAAAATTCCTCGTTTTTTTCAAACTTGTCTCGTTTGGTTTTCTTTCTACGAAATGATTCTTTTTGGGATACATCTAGTAAAATGACAAGATCAGCCTTTGGAAGACCTGCATCTAAATTTTCTAACCAGTTTTGTTTTATTCCATTTGCCAAGCCATAGACTAGATTAGATTGATAGTATCTATTCATTATTAAAACAGAATTTTTTGATTGTGCTTGCAAAATTTGGTTTAGTTTTTCCCATCTATTTGCTGCTAAAAGACAATGAATTGTTTGTGGAGGGAATTTTCTCCTCCCACTAAGATACTTTGCAATCTCCTTGCCAACAGGAGTAGAATAATCAGGAAAGCTAAAAGTTTCAGTCTTGATTTTTCGTTTTTTCAAAGCTTTGAATAGCAATTCAGTCTGAGTTTTTTTTCCCGCCTGATCACCACCCTCAATTACAATAATCATAACTTACCAATTCAGAGAAATTAATTGATTAAAAAATCTATCAATATTTCCAACTAATTAGGAAATAAAGAATTTTTTAAAAATTTTTAAACAAATTGATGATATTTCAATATGGCTTTGAATAGACTTTACTTACTATCGTTATTTTTGCTAGTTTTAGTTCCACCTTCTGTTTTTGGTGTTGCAGATATTGAAAATAAAGACATCATAGCAGAATCAAAAGATGGAGAAATTATTTTGTCTTTAGAATTTGGCGAAAATCTAATCTCTAGGTTTGATAGAATTATTCCTACCTTACAATCAGGTTTGCTTGTAGTAGGAGATAGCATAGTGGAAATCGAAAATGCTAGAACCAAAATCATGGGAAATTCTTTTGTGGTGCATTCTGAAAATATTCTAATTTATGCTAAAGGACTTGGAAATGAACAATATTTAATCAATAGCTATTTGCTTGGAAGCAATGAATTAAATCCCATAAGATTACTTACAGTTCCATCTCAAGACGTTTCTACTGTAATAGAGGATGATTCAATACCTTTGGAGATGATTGTTTTGGTTCGACAAGACATCAGAACTTTTTGGAATGATGTTTATGATATTGAGGTAAAGGTATTTGATAAAGATGTAAATCCAAATCCACAATTCTATCAAAGTCTTGGGGCAGTCAATCAAGCTGAGATTGATGTAACATTGAAAAATTTAGATGGGGAAAAATCTACAAAACTTACAGGTCAAACAAATTCAAAAGGGTTTTGGAATGGAAGTTTCTTTGTAGATCAAAATCTAATACCAGGTGGTACGTATATTGTAGAAGTAGACGTTACGTATTTGAATTCAAATAATTTTCAAAAATTTGAAACTTTTGTAGTTTCAGATACAAGAAGTTCAAAAGACTAAGATTAAAAGTAAAAAAGTTTAGTTAATTAAAAATAATTATTTTATAAAAATATTTTTCTATTTGTGTTCGAATTATTCAATTAATTGAAAAATTCTCGTCAAGGTTTATAACCAAAAATTAGATATATATCTCGAAATGGGACTTGTAAAATCTATGGCAAAAGAAATGATGAAAGAAATTGGAAACAAATCAAGAGAATTTTATGAATTTATTTTACCTCCTGTGGATATGCATCTAGACGAAGATAAGTTAACCTTAGTGATTGATATTCCTGGATTTGAGAAAAAAGATATCAAAATTTCACTTGATGGGAATATTATATCTATTCAAGCATGTAAGGAAATTTCTGATAAGCCTAATCACAAATTGATTTGTAATCAAAGACCTAACATTATTGATAAAAAAATAAGATTACCAATTGATGTTAAAGATGAAGAAGATGCTATAAGCTCTGCAAAATATTCCCAAGGAGTGTTAACAATTACTATCCAAGTTCAAAAACACGGTAAAGATATCAAAATAGAATAATTATTTTTTTCTAAAGATAGTAAAAATCCCCATGATTAGTAGAGAGCCAATCATTCCGGTAATACTAATTGATTCATTTGAAGAATACAAAACTGCGGATCCCACAAAGATTGCAGCCGAGAGAATACTGCCTGAAAGAAGGATATTTGATTTAGGTTTTGCATTTAATATTTGAAGGGATCTATTATCATCAATGAATTTTTTTAGTTCAGGTGCAATAGAGATGGTTGCATCAATTGATTTTGCAAATCTTTTAAATGAATTTTTCAATTCTTCAATATAGGCATCTTTGATTAGACTTTCCTCCTCTAAAATTTCTCTTAATACTTTGACAAATTTAAAATCCACTTTATGTTGTTTGTAGATTCCTTCAATTATTGATGCCATTCTTAGGTACAAAGCAAGATTCTTTGGGAGAACAAAGGGAAATTTACTCATTGTTTTATTTGCAAGTTCCATCAAACTTTGTACTTCCATTTCATCAGGTTTTTTTCCATGCATAGCACGAACGGTAAGCTCAATTCCTTTTTCGATAACTGAGCGATTAAAATCAGGAGTTAACATCCCAAGGTCATTCATTGCATTTACTGTTCGTGGTGGATCTTTTTCAACTAAGGCCAAATATAGTCGAATTAATCGTAAACGTGTTTCATTATCTAGCTTTCCTACCATTCCATAGTCGTAAATGATAAGTTTTCCATCATCAGTTACTGAAATGTTTCCAGGATGAGGGTCTGCATGAAACAATGAATGACGCAGCAACATTGTGAAAAATACCTTATGAACATCAATTACTAGTTGTCGTCTGTCAATCCCTTTTTCATCTAGAGCCTTAACATTGGTAATCTTGATTCCAGGAATATACTCCATGGTCAATACATTTTCCGAGGAATAGTCATCAAATACTGAAGGAATCACTACATTGTGGTTTTTTTCCATATCATGTTTAATTTTTTTAAGATTTGAAGATTCAATTGTATAATCCATTTCCTCATGAATTGTTTCAATAAATTGAGAAAGCATGGCTTTTGCTGAAAAACGTAAGTTTGGGTCTACAAATCTTAATGCAAGTGGAAGAATTTTTTTTAAAACCTCAAGATCTTCTTTGACTATTTTTTCGATTCCAGGTCTTTTCACTTTAACGACGATTTGCTGACCAGAAATAGTTCCGCGATAAACTTGACCTAAAGATGCCCCAGAAATTGGAGTTGTGTCAATTTTATCAAATTTTTCGTTAATTGGTCCAAGATCATTTTCAATAATTGGTTTTACTTTTTCAAATGGGGCAGCTGGAACTTCATCTTGCAGTTTAGCTAGTTCTTCCAAATAAGGTTGAGGTAAAATGTCTGCCCTTGCTGAAAGCCATTGTCCGAGTTTTATGTAGACAGGACCTAAGGCAATGAAAGTGTTTAAAACTTTCCGAGCATTTTTGCGATATTTTTCAGTATCGATATCTTTTCCTTCTTGTCGAACCCAAGTTCTTCTATCTTTACGTAATGCCAGAATTGAAGGTAGAAGTTTGATTAGAACTTTTAAAGTTCGTTTGGTTGTCATATCAATTACTCCAAATAATTTCTAATTTTCTTTGTAGTGGTATATCCTAGATATCCTGCGATTATAGAAGACATTAAACCAGACGATAGTATAGATTTTTTTGATTTATTTTTATTGAATAATGATTTCCCCATCTGCAATCCACCAAAAAATGCACAGCCTAATCCAACTAAGACTTCAGGTGCGTCATAAAGTAGATGTCCTAATGGATCTTTTCTAGGATCAACCTTATCAGTATGAACTAGAAATTTATTATCATATTCTCTAATGTGCAAGTTACCATATCGATATTGTTTTTTGGCACCATTTTTTTTTCCAAGTAATGTTTCTTCTGCTCCTTCAAGCATGAATTCCCGTAATTCCTTTGGGACCACAATCTCATCCCTAGACATGATCGCAAGATCCGTTAATTGCTTATAATCTTAGTTATAGGAATAGCCACAATTTGAATTTAGGTAGATAGAATTTTAGATAAAAAATGTATGTTCATTTTTTAATTCAAACAATAATTTTGATTGTGTGAATATTTATTTTGATTTTTGATTTTCTAAATTCATATACATACGAATAAATCAAAATTCATGGAATTACATCAAAAACTAACAATATTAGGCGTAATTCTATTGATTGCTACTTTAATCATTCATACTTATCATCAGCAAGATCATGCAGGATATGGATTCAACTACGCTTATGTGCCAGGAATAGCAATGCTGATTGTATTTTTGATAAGTTTTATTCTGTTTAACAAAGATAAACTCTTTGATTCCAAAAAATAAATTTTTACTCCTCTCAAAAATTAAATAAAAATTCATACATCAAAAAATTACAATTTCGTAAAGCTATTCAAAGTTTGTATATGACCATCTATTTTTGAATTTGATTATCTTTATTTTCTTCACGGAGTTGTGTTGGAGTTTTTCTTATACACATATACAATTCTAGTGTCTTCCTCTAGTTCTGTAGGATTTCCATCAGTTTTTTTCTTAATAAAAAAACTTTCAACTTTTTTAGCTACTTCATCTGTATCTGCTCCAAATGAAATCCAAATACCATTTTCCTCAACTTTATGAAATTGAAACAATCCTTCGTCCAGATTTTTTGTTATTCCTACATACCAATCTGAATAATCCCCTTCAAATTTACTCATGTAAGTTTGCATTCTTTTAATGACAGTATTATAATCCATTATATGATAATCCATAACTCAGTTTTGTTTACAAAAATTATATGTTTAAAAGTTGTGTGCGATTTATCTAATTTTAAAGTAAATTAGTGATTGTCTATAATTTAATTGAAAAGTTCATCTAATTATTCTCAATTTCTTCTTTTTTACGCCTACGCATTACAAAAATTGCCACTGCTATAGCAATAACAATTGAAATAATTATCATCATGCTATAATCTTCAGATTCATCGTTATTTGATGGCTCATCTACAAAAATTGTAGTTTCATATGGAAGAAAAATTTCATCTCTTACGCTATCTTTGTATCTTACTGTAATTTTAATTTCATGTTCTCCATATTTTGGTTCCCCCTCAAATTCTATTGGGATATTAAATGGAACAGGAGCATCTATTTCGATTTCGTCAATAAATTGTGTTTGTTTTTTTATGTTTGAATCACCCATAGGCTCTAGTGAAACAAAACTAAATAACGCATCTTCATTTCCCTCATTAATAATTTCGCCAATTACCATTTGAGTATTTGATAGTTCAATTACTCCTATCCCATAAATTGAAAGATCAATGAGTCCTTTAATATAGAAATCAACAATTTTGTTTATTGTTTGCTGATCACCATGTGCATTATAGTATGTAATCGACAATGGAATACGTAAAGTGTCACCCTTTAGATTTTCAGGGACATAGACAGTTGCAGTTAGTTGTCTAGAAGACTTTGGTTCAATATTTCCAACATCCCAATTAGATTCTAAAATAACTACATTTTCAATATTAGTCGTAGAAGAAGCAGTTGATGCCATCTCTGTTTGAGTATTGGCTGAAACAATATCTACGCCAGAAATTGGTGCGGTTCCGTCATTTGAAATTACAATAACCACATCATTTGTTCTTAGAGATATTAGAAATGGATCCAAGGCTTTAACATTGATTAGACTATCTCCAGTAACTTTGAAAGAAAAATCAGAGAATGATGTTCTTACTCCAGACTCTCTTAATCTTGAATAATCAACCTTGACAGTACCTGGATATTGTTGAATTTTTGCATTTTTGTCAATATTTACAAAAAATGTCATGTGGAAATTATCTCCTGCTAGAGAATTTGAATCACTATCAGCATTAATTGCAGAATTCGGTCCATTTGAACCTGAAAAGCCCATTGGTAAAGATAGTTGACCTCTGATTCCTGTGATATCTTGCGAACCTACATTAGCAAAAACAATGGTGAATGGTAAATTGGAATCACCCGGTTCAATCTCAATTTTTTGATCTATAGTTCCAAAATATGCATCAAGAAATTTCACATCTCCAAAATCTCGTTCAAATGGTGATTTACCAAATCCACCAGAACTAATTTGAGCAAAGGAATGATCAATTACAAATGGAGCTAATAGTAATATTGCAAATGAAAACAGAATTTTTAAATTAATCATGCAATTACCTCCAGTTCTGAAGGTTGTTTTTCTTCAAAGGTTCTCCCATCTTTAATGGTAATAATTTTATCCACAACACCGAAATGTTCTGGTTCATGTGTTACAACAATGAAAGTTTGATTGAGTTTTTTTGCCATTGATCTCATTAATTGTACAACCATTTCAGAAGTAACCGAATCTAAATTTCCAGTTGGTTCATCTGCTAAAACAATTGATGGATAATTAATTAATCCTCTTGCTATGGCTACCCTTTGAGCTTGTCCACCAGAAATTTTATTTGCTCTTTTATTTATTTGAGATTCTAATCCTACTGTTTTTAAAAGGGCTAGAGCATCTTTTTCTGCAGAACCATTAGTTCCACCGATTTGTCTGGGCAGTAAAACATTCTCTAAAACAGTGAGATCACTAAGTAAATTTGAAAATTGAAAAATAAATCCCAATTTCTTGTTTCTAAATGATGATATTTTATTCTCATTAAGTTTGGTGGTATCAATTCCATCAATGAAGACTTTACCTTTTGTTGGTCGATCTAAAAGCCCAATCATGTTTAGAAGTGTAGATTTTCCTGATCCAGAACTTCCAACAATTAATACAAATTCTCCTTTCTCAATAGAAAATGAAGCATTATCTAATGCCTTAACTTGGTTTTCTCCTTCTCCATAAATTTTAGATAAATTGTTGACTTCAAGAACTTTAGACAGTTCGCATCGCCTCCACAGGTAATAATTTTGTCGCTCTGTATGATGGATAAAGAGAAGCAATAATGGCTAAAACAAATGATGTAATTGCAGTTTGGATGATCTTTTCCCAATTGTAAGATACCTCTAATGGAAGGCTGTTGTTAAATGACATTTTAGTTTCCTTTGCATAAAAGGTATAACCTAAGCCTGCTGCTGTGCCTACACCTGCTCCAATTGCACCAATAATCATTCCTTGGAAAATAAAGATAATTAGAATGTCTTTTCTTTTTGCACCAATTGATCTCATAACACCAATTTCTCTTGTTTTTCCATTTACAAGCATCATTTGAATTGTAAGGATTGCAAAAGCAGATGACATCATTCCGAAGTATCCAATCATGCTTATCATAGCAATTCCTGATCTAAATCCTGCTAATTGCTCTTCTGCAGATTCTTCTATGGTTTCAGCAAGAAAATCATCATTTGGAAATGCAGATAGAAAGAATTCTTTAACTTCAAGGGCCTTACTAGGATCATTTAGCTTTACCATAAATGAACGAATGACCTGGTCTATGCCATCATATCACGTAGAGTATCGATGTGCATAACCACACTGTAATCCAAACCCTGACCGCCAGGAGATTTAACAATTCCTGCAACGGTAAATCTTCTAATTTGATCTTCACCCCACCTATCCACAATAAGTAATTTTAGACTATCCCCAACTTGCGCATCTCCCAAATCTCTTGCAACATTAGTTCCCAAAACTATTGAATTACGATTAATAACATACGTTCCATCTGAAACTGTTTCGTGTACGGTTGAGGCCTTTACATCTCTGTACGGATCAACTCCTACTACAGGAACTCTAGTCTCTTCAATCAGTTTCCCATTTTTTGTCATATTTATTTCGGCAGTGGCAGACAACCGCGGTGTAGCACCTTGAACATATGGTATCCTCTCAAACCAATTTGCTAAAGCTAAATCCGATTTGTCAATGTAGTCGGCCTCATCTGTTACAAGAATATCTCCATTTCTATAATTAGTAATGTCGCGAACAATTGCATCAAACAATCCTTGAAAAATTACAAAGTTCACATTAATTACTAAAATTCCAATAGTTACAGCTAAGACTGCTCCAATAAGACTCCCTTTTTTATTAAAGAGCATTCTTTTTGCTAGACGTAATCTATAGTCCATAAATAATCTAATTTCTGTCTGATATTTAATGTATTTGTTGTTTTATATCAATATTATAGACATTTTTATATGGAATAAGGTAATTCCATATTGTATAAGGTAAGATTAGGTGACAAATTGGACAATTTAGATATCAAAATACTAAGTAGGTTATTGAACAATTGTAGAGAATCTGATAGGCAAATTGGTAAAGAGCTAGGAATTTCTGGCGGTTCAGTTAGAGTACGAATTAGTAAAATGGAAAATGCTCAAATTATTGAGAGTTATTTCGTTAAAGTTGATCCACCTGTATTAGGACTAGGTGTTTTGTATATTGTTGTATCAGGCCAAAACATCAAAGAAATTTTAGATCAAATTAGTTTAGTAGGTAAACCATTTTTTGTCGTCCCATGTGTTGGTGGGGTTACTGTTTGTGGGATTGTTGTAAAGGGAAATCTAGAAGAAAAAATTGAATTGGCCAATAAGTTAATGAAAGATGTTAGAGTGTTATCAATTTTTGAAGCGGAAAACCCTGGATTTGATTCTAATTTAACTAAAACTGATTTAGAAATATTAGAATGCTTGATGAAAGATCCACAACAAAAAATTGAAAGTATTTCAAAAAAGACTAACCTTTCTACAAAAACTGTCACAAGATGTATTGAAAAATTAAATGAAAATGAAGGAATTCAATTTACCCTAGTTTATGATCCTACAAAAATTAAAGGATTCATTCCTCATGCAATACTAGCTTGGATTAATGGGGACCTTAAAGAAACCTTGAAAAATTTAGAAAAAAAATTTTCAGATTCATATCTACAAATCCCCTTTATTGCAAAAAATCAAATTGTGTTATTTATGTATAGTAAAGATATTTACGAAATGGATAATTTGACTCATAAGGTCAGAAAAATGGATAATATTAAATCAGCAGATTTGTTTATTCCAATAAAAATTACATTTCTTCATAAATGGCTAGAATTAGCAATAGCTGAATCAAAAAATTCACCAACCCTTCATCTTTTATATCAAACAAATTAAATATTATCAAAAATTTAGTTTTATATGAAAAAGAAAAAAATCTATGAAGGAAAAATTTTAGGTCTTAGTGTTTATGATGGATTAATTGAAGGAAGAAAAGTAAAAAGAGAAATGATTGAGCATAGAGGTGCATCTGCAATGCTTGCCTTTGATGAGGAAAAAAAAGTAATTCTTGTTAAACAACATCGATTTCCTCATGGATATGTTTTAGAAATACCTGCAGGAACTCTAGAAAGGCATGAAGATCCCATAAAATGTGCCTTTAGAGAATTAGAAGAAGAAACTGGGTATAGAGCAAAAAAAATGTCACCTTTGATCACCTACTATCCCTCTATAGGCTACAATACTGAAGTCATTCATTGCTTTGTAGCTTCTGGACTAAAAAAAATCGCTGATTTGAGCTTAGATGATGATGAGATATTGTCGGTAGTGAAAATTGATTTGAAGAAATTACTTGGAATGATTAAAACTGGAAAAATTCAAGACTCGAAGACTATTTGTGCTGTTTTAACTTATGCTGCCAAGAAAAAATTATTTTAATTGTTGGTTGTAAATAGGTTTTACAAGATCCGCCACATCAGCCCACGATTTACCAATTCTTTCAAACATATATACAAGATCAAGAAAATCGATTGGAATTTGTTTTTTATTTCCTATTGTGATTCTAAGTTTTGAAAGTTTTTCTTGAAATTGTTTGTGTGCTGCTATTGCTTCAATAGCTAATATCCTATCAGGTTTGGTAAATGCATCAATTGATTTCTCTCCGAGGATACTAAAATTTTGAACTACAGGAAATATTTTTTTCAAGAGATCTTGTGATAAAGAAGAATTATAAATTAAATTTGCAAGTTCTACTATAGTATCTCCTGCATTTTCCAAAAGATTTGCAGCAACTCTATAATCTAAAACATCAATATTTTCAAGATTAAATATATTAGCTAATCTTTTATCAACAAGTGTACTTCTAAGCAAACGTACTAGAAGAAAATATTGACGATTAACTTCAACATCTCTATTAGCCAATGTCTTTAAATTCGATTTATCTTCAGAAATTAAACCATTTGACACATCATCAAACATTCCAAGTGCAATAGAACTAATTCTTTTGAGAATTTTTTCAGGATTTAATGTGGTAGTATCTAAAAGAAATTGCATGTTAATTTTAGAAGCATCTTCCTCAATTATTTCCATTCCAACTAATCGTCTCATAGAGTTTCGAATTTTTTCTCTATCTTCTCCTGGGATAAATGATTCTGAATTAATTTGTATAATATCATATCCCAAAAGATAAGCTCCTGTGATGTCAGCAACTATGTTTTCCTCTTTAGGCAAAGGATATGAAATTACAAGTTCTTTTGTGGGACGAGTTTCTTTATTTGCAGAAATTGAAATACTATCTTGTCCAGTTTCAATTTCCACTTGACTGCTTTTTCCTAGATTATTAGCATCGACCCATTCCTTTGGAAGAGTAACTAGAATACTACTTCCGATTTTCTGTAGGCGCCGAATAAATTTAGTCAATTTATACTAATTTAAGTAATTTAAGCCATATTCTTATATTTTATGTTAAATTTAAATTTAGATCAATGGAGGCTGTGGCATTTTGTCCTGCACATGTTACTGGATTCTTTAAAGCAAATCTGGACGAAAATCATGGAGTTCCAGAAAAATTTGGTTCAATGGGTGCGGGATTTTCAATCAAAGAAGGAGTTACAACCAAAGTAATCATTTCCCCTAGAATTAATCAAAATTCAAAATTTAAAATATCAATAAAAGGATTTCAATCTGACAAAACAGATGTTTCTGAATTTGTATTAAATGAATTTCTAAAATTGGTAAATTTACAAGATGTTTTTTTTGATATAGAGCATCAAATTTCTATTCCTGTTGGTTATGGTTTAGGATCTAGTGGTGCTGTTGCATTATCTCTTTCATATGCACTAGACCAAGTACTTGAAACAAAATTAGATAGAGTTGAAATTGGTAAAATTGCCCACAACGCTGAAGTCAATTGTAAAACAGGATTAGGTGATGTTTTAGCATCATATCATGGTGGATTTGAAATAAGGATTAAACCAGGAGCGCCTGGAATTGGACAAATTGAAAAAATCGATGCTAAGAATGTTTCAATTATAATGATATGTTTTTCACCAATATCCACAAATAAATTCATCCAAGAACATCTTTCTAAAATTAATGGACTTGGAGGAAAAATGGTGAACAAATTACTTGAATCAAAAGACTATGATAATTTTCAAGATATGTCATTGGAATTTGCAAAGTATATCGATGTAATGACTCCAAGGATGGAAAAACTAATTGAAGAATTATCCCTTAATGGAATTAAAAGTGGCATTGCACTTTTTGGCGAAACTGTTTTTTCAATGATACCAAAAGAATTTGAAGATAAAGTTTTAGAAATTGTCAAAAAATATCCTGAAGGAAAAATAATCATATCACAGTTAGATGTACTAGGAGCAAGAGTTCTTAAAAATTAATTTAAACTTAATGCCTTTAATTCCAAAATCTCATCCGAGAGCAAAATCACTATTAATCCGTGAAAAACTAGTGTCTGGTTTTGATAATGGTTTAGTTGCAAAAGAAGGTCTTCTTGCCCAGGGAAGAGGGGAGGCTTTTGATTATTTACTAGGTGAAAAAACAGGAAAATCTGCCAAATCTGCAATTAGAGCAGCTGCTGCACAGATCCTGTTGGCCAAATTACCAGTAATTTCTGTGAATGGAAATATTGCTGCATTATGCCCAAAGGAGGTAGTAAGACTCGCCAAGCAAACGGGCTCTAAAATTGAGATAAATCTCTTTTATACAAATCAAAAAAGAAAGACTGCGATAATCAAGACTCTTAAAAAAAATGGAGTCAAGGAGATTTTAGGCAGAAATTCTACCAATAGAGCTGTTCTTTCAGGCATAGATTCAGCAAGAAGAATTGTTGATAAAGATGGAATATTCGCAGCAGATGTAGTTGTTGTTCCTCTTGAAGATGGAGATAGAACTATGGCCTTAAAAAAAGCTGGAAAGAAAGTGATCACTTTTGATCTAAATCCACTTTCTAGAACTTCACAGACTGCAAACATTACAATTGTTGATAATGTTACTCGCGCAATGGATTTGTTAATTGAAAATTGTAAAAAATTATCTAAAAAAAATAAAAAAACTCTTGAGAGAATTTTAAAGAATTTTGATAATAAAAAAAATCTTTCAGGTAACATTAATGAAATTAAAAATAATTTAACAAAGAGGTCTCAAATTGCATAAATCGGTTCAGGACATAATAAACATGAAAAAAGATGAAAAGAAAATATCTGTAATTACTAGTTATGATTATACTCTTGCGTCATTGTGTGATAAAGCTGGAATGGATATACTTCTTGTAGGTGATAGTGCAGGAATGGTAATGCTTGGATATGAAAATACTATTCCTGTGACAATGGATCAAATGTGTATGTTTACAGAAGCTGTTAGTAGAGCAAGACAAAAATCATTACTTGTAGCTGATTTGCCCTTTATGTCATATCAAGCAAGTATTGACGATGCAATAAAAAACTCTGGTAGATTAATTAAAGCTGGAGCCGATGCGGTAAAGTTAGAAGGTGGTACTCCAATGGCTGAAACAATTAGTGCTATTGTTGATATTGGAATTCCAGTTATGGGACATATTGGCCTGCAGCCACAAACCACAATGCTGTCTCAAGGATATAAAGTTCAAGGTAGAACAAAAGATGCCGCACTAAAATTAATTAATGATGCTAAAGAGCTTGAAGAAGCTGGTGTGTTTAGTATTGCATTAGAAATGGTAAGCCATGAGGTAGCTGAGATAATTTCTGATACAATAAGTGTTCCAACAATTGGAATAGGTTCAGGAGTTGGATGTAATGGACAAGTTCTTGTAATTCATGATTTACTTGGGATGTATGAAAAGCTAAAGCCAAAATTTGTAAGACGCTACATGAATTTGTCTGAAGATATTGTAAAAGCTCTTGAAAATTACAAAAACGATATAGAATCAGGAGGGTTTCCTACTCAAGAAAATTGGTTTTCAATGGATGAGGATGAATTGAAAAAATTACGAGAAGAAATTGCTAGATAAGAAAAATAACAAAAAAAAGGATCATCCATCTTTAGATATTGTTAATTCCTATGGAGTTGAATTATCTGGGAAAAAAATTGTTCTTTGTGTTGCCGGAAGTGTTGCAGCATACAAAGCAATTGAATTAGCCAGGTTGTTAATGCGACATGGAGCAAATGTTACTTGTGTTACAAGTAGTGCTGTTACCAAACTTGTACAACCTGACTATTTCAGATGGGCCACTGGAAATGAAGTGATTACAAAACTAACCGGAGAACTTGAACATATTAGATTAGCAGATTACAACCAGGCCGATTTGATAATTGTTTATCCGGCAACGGCAAATACACTAGGGAAACTAGCAAATGGGATTGACGACACTCCTGTATCTACCGTTCTTACTGTAGGATTTGGTTCAAAAATTCCTATTTTGATGTGTCCTGCCATGCATGCATCAATGTATGATAATATGGCTGTAAAGAAAAATATTGAATTTTTAAAAAATAAGATTGAATTCCTAACTCCCCAAATGATTGAAGGGAAGGCAAAAGCATCTGAGCCTGAAGATGTTTTAGAGAATGTCTTGAAAAAATTTGGGTTCTCATCTATTTTAAAAAATAAAAAAATCCTAATGACTGCTGGACCAACAATTGAATATATTGATCCTGTACGAGTTATTACAAATCAGAGCTCAGGAAAAACTGGAGTTTTATTAGCCTCAGAATTAATTTCAGCTGGATCCAAAGTTACTCTAGTTTATGGTCCAGGAGTTGAAAAACCCCCTAAAGGAGCCAAAGTAATCAAAGTCTCTACAAGTAAAGAAATGTATGATACAGTAAAAGAACAAATGAAAAAAAAGTTTGATGTGGTGATAATGGCTGCTGCTGCTGCGGATTATATTCCAGAAAACCCAAGTAAAAAAAAGATAAAAAGTACTCAAAATAAGATCAAAATTAGCCTCAAAAAAGCACCAAAAATTATTGATCAGATTAAAAAATTACAAAAAAGTGTAATTTTAGTTGGATTCAAGGCTGAAGCAAATATATCAAAAAAAGATTTGGTAATAGAAGCCAAAAAGAAATTAAAAGAATCAAATGCAGATATGATTATTGCTAATGATATTGGCTCATCACGATATAAAAAAAATCCTAATAGTAATGAAGTTTTAATTATTGATTCAGGAAAAGTAAAATCATCTGGATGGAAAACTAAACAAAAAATTGCAAAATTTATTCGAAAAGAGATTGAAAATAAATTAAAATGAAAAAATCAGAACTGCGAAAACTTGTTGCTGAATATAAAGAAATTAAAATTAAATTAAAAAAATCACTAAATAAAAAATTAAAAGAGAAATTAGGGGAGATTGAACATAGATATTTTCATGAGACAGGAAGTATCCTTGACTCTAATATCAAAGAGATTACATAAAATATACCTAAACAATAAAGAATTGAAAATGAAGTTAATCATACAGAATACAAACAACGAAATATTACAATATGGAATGAAGTAGCTCCACGTTATCATAAGAGATGGGCTAGTGTAAATCAAGGACCATTTGCTAGTACTTCAAAATTAGTTCAATTATTAAATATCAAAAAAGGAGACAAAGTGTTTGATCTTGCTTGTGGTACAGGAGTGGTCACAAAAAAAATTAGTAAAAAGATAGGTAAATCTGGTTTTGTGGTTGGTGGCGACACCTCAGTTACTGCAATAAAGATTGCAAAAAAATGGAATACATCCCAATCAAATTTAGATTTTGTAAATGTAGATGCTGAAAATTTTAACTTTTCAAAACAATTTGATGTTATTACATGTCAGTATGCACTATTCTTTTTTCCAAATGCTCAAAAAGCCCTAAAAAATATGAAAAAACATCTCAAAAAAGAGGGAAAACTAGGCATAACTGTACATGGAGCAGCCAAAAAAGTTCCTTTTTTTAGCAATATTATTGATGCAGTAACAGAATTTATTCCAGATTATGTTCCTCCAGGTTCTCCTGATTTAGATAGATTTGGAACAAAACATGCTCTTAGTGGTGAAGTAAGAAAGGCAGGTTTTTCTAAAATTACCGTTAAAGGTTTTGTTTTTAAATTCAATCCTGGAACTTTTGAAAACTATTGGAGAAATTATCTTAGATATGTAGCAAAGCCATTAAAAGAAAAACTAGATACGCTTGATGGTTCAAAGAAAAAGGAATTGAAGAATCTAGTTAGAGAAAATACAAAACCATACACTTTGAAAAACAAAACAATAGAATTTCCTTGGCAAGTTTTAATTTTAACTGCAAAAAACTAGGAATGAGAGAAATGGTAAAAGATACAAAAAAGAAAGAAGAAAAACCTAAAGAATCTGAATTTAAGAAATTTCTTATAAAACGTGCTCCAATTTACCTGGCAGTTATAGCTATAGTAATTATTTTTATTGTTCCTGATTTATTAAAAGGGGATTTACAAAGTAGTTTTCCTGAATCCCTTACAGAAGAAGAAAAACTGGTAGTAGGCTCTTTGATGGCATATGATGGTCCCAATGAAGAAGGCTGGAGCATTATGGATGCAATATCAAATGAAATAAGTGAAGAATATCCAAATGAGAAAATTTTTGATAACAAGAAAACCAAGGTAAATGTTGTCGTGTCTAATCTAGAGAATGAAAATTATCAAGTAGTTTTTGATTTTGATTCATACAAGGGTGATTTTCATTATAACTGGGATATAGATATGCAGACAGGAGATGTTACTGGAAATGATGAAGAATCAAAGTACATTGTTAGTTTAGTTGATTTTTATGATTAAAATTTCTAAAAACTAGCCTCAAATTATGACTAAATCTTTTGTAAATTTATGCATAACAATTGGTTTTTGTTTTACAATTAGAGAGTCTTCAATTCTAATTCCAAATTTGTTTGGAATGTAAATTCCAGGTTCTACAGTAATTGCCATATTTTCTTTAAGTCGAGTTTCGCTTTTATTTGAGACAGTAGGTACCTCATGAACTTCTAATCCAATACCATGACCGGTAGAGTGGATAAAATATTTCCCATAGTTTTTATCTTCAATATATTTTCGGCATGCAAAATCAACATCTTTACAATGTACATTTGGTTTTACAGCTTTCAATCCAAGCTTTTGTGATTCTTTAACAATTTCATAAGCTTCAGTAGCTTGGTGAGAAATTTTTCCTATTGCAAATGTTCTTGTAGAGTCAGAAACATATCCCTTGTATCTTAAAGTTAGATCCACTACAACAAGATCACCTTTTTTAAATTTTCTTTGAGTTACCTGTGCATGTGGTAAAGCACCATTAGGACCTCCTGCTATGATAAGCGGGTTTAGTGTTGATTTGTAACCAGTATCAAACATTTGTTGTTCTGTGGCATATGCCATCAAGATTGCTTGAAGTTCAAACTCTTTTTGACCTACTTTCATCTTACTAGAGCAAATTTCAAACATTTCATCGATTATTTTTGAGCCTTTTTTGAGAATTTTGATCTCTTTTTCGTCTTTTATTATTCTAGAATTATAAAATGGCTCATTAGATGATTTAATTTTAGGAATGGATTTTTTCAGAGAATTCATTATGGAAAAATCATTACAATCAGTACATACTTTGTTTTTCTTGATTTTTGTAACTAGTGAGGAAATTAAACCAACACCTCTTTGGCCTGTAATTACATTACAATTTTCTGACTCCTCTTTTGCTCGTCCAACCTCAAGCTCAGGAGCGATAATAGTAGTATTTCCTCCTTGTTCCAATATTCCAATTGCTTCTCCCCAAAATCCAGTCAAATAGAATAGATTCTCCGGCTCAAATGTAACTAAAGTTTCACAATCAATCTTCTTGGCAAATTTAAGGAGATTTTTCCTTCTTTCCTTCACAAAAAATCACCTACTTTTCTCAATTTATGTATGATGTAAAGTTTGTATATTCCAATTAGAGGTTTGAAGACTATGACGGATGAAAAGAAAAAAGTGGTTGCATTGCTTTCTGGGGGATTAGATAGTCAGCTCGCTGTAAGAATGATGCAAGAACAAGGTTTTGATGTTTCAGCTGTCGCAATAAAAACTCCGTTTTGTGATTTTGATTGTGGGAGAGGATGTGGATTTGAAATTAGAGAAAGAGCAGACGATCTAAATATTAATCTAAAAACTGTTTATCTTGGAGATGAATATATCGAAATGCTAAAGCATCCCAAGTATGGTAGAGGTGCAGGTTTCAATCCTTGTGTGGATTGTAGATCTATGATGTTTAAAGCAGCCGAAAAACACATGAAAGAAATAGGTGCAGAATTTATTATTTCAGGAGAAGTTCTAGGCCAAAGACCAATGAGCCAACATGCTCCTGCATTAAGAACTATTGAAAAAGAGACAGGACTCGTAGGAAAAATTGTAAGGCCTTTATCTGCTGCATTGCTTCCTGAAACAGATCCTGAAAAGGATGGACTAATCAAAAGAGAAAATCTTGGAATGATTAAAGGGAGAACTAGAAGAGCACAATTAGAAATGGCAAAAAAATATGGAATT
>PVMK01164312.1_pt1 | contig 59075 bp, 54 predicted proteins | sample 1853481 | NCBI WGS metagenome assembly PVMK01 (sample SAMN08533507, study PRJNA380276) | Marine sediment metagenome, whole genome shotgun sequencing project.
TTTGCTGTTTAATCCAGGCCCGACCATCGAAACGGCCAGTTTAATCATCAAGAAAACCGTGCCATTTTGGCGTAGTTTCATACGAGGGTCTTCAAGCATGGTAACCTGCCAGGCAGGTAACTCGCAAGGTCAACGAAAGAAAGATAGCCCTGAACGGCGAACTCTGAACCTGTATCGACTACTATGATGTGTATGATCATGCCGGATGCACCAGAACCGCTATTCGTAGTTTTAACAAGTACTGCCGGGCCTACACGTAAGGCCAACGGAAGAAAAGGAACCCTGAACGGTGAACCCTGAACCTGTGAACACCTACAATAAACCCACTCAGATGACGGATGCCCAGCTGTATGAACCCCCGGCGCCAAAACGTACCCGGCGGCAGGAGTTCTGGATGCTGTTCAAGAAAAACAGGCTTGCCATTATGGGATTGATCCTGTTTGTTCTGTTTTTCTTTACCGCCCTGACCGGCCTCATTTTAACTTCCGGCCCCAACCCGATTTTTGACCCCGCCCTGATTCGGCTGCAGGAAAAACTGCGCCCCCCGCTTGCCAAACCCAATCTGGCAACTTTGCAGCAAAACGAAATCCCGGCGCTGGGGATTTATCTTTTGGGTACCGATGATTTAGGGCGGGATGTTTTTACCAGGATGCTTCAGGGCGCCTGGGTTTCACTGACCGTGGGTTTTGTGGCCGTGGGCATATCCGTGGTCATCGGAATATTTTTGGGAGGTATCGCGGGCTATTTCGGGCAACGGCACATCCGGCTGGATCATCTGCTGGGGATTCTTTTTCTGATGATCGGCATGGGGCTGCTGACAACTAAACCTGTCTATGCAGGGGCCATACTGATCCTTTGCACCACTGCTTACGCCATACATCGTATCAGGAATAAAACACCGTTAAAAAAACAAAAGACCGCCTGGCAGCGCATGCTGCAAAAAAACACCCTTTCCGTGGATACGCTGATCATGCGTTTTGTAGACGTTATGTTATGTTTTCCGAGTTTTTTTCTGATTCTGACAGTGGTGGCCCTGCTGCCGGCCAGTATCTACAACATTATGATCGTCATCGGGCTGACCAGCTGGATGGGGGCCACCCGTTTTGTGCGCGCCGAATTTCTTTCCCTGAGAGAACAGGATTTCGTGGCGGCCGCAAGGGCGCTGGGACTGAGCAATTTTCGCATTATATTCCGGCACATGATGCCCAATGCCATCACACCGGTACTGGTATCGGCCACCATCGGCATTGCAACGGCCATATTGACCGAGGCGGGCTTAAGTTTTCTCGGATTCGGCGTGCCGCCTCCCCATGCTACCTGGGGAAACATTCTTTCAGACGGTAGAAGGTTTATTTTTGATGCTCCCTGGTTGACCTTTGTGCCGGGGTTTGCCATCCTGATGGTGGTGCTTTCCTTCAACCTGTTTGGCGAGGGATTGCGGGATGTGATGAATCCCAAACTGAGGGGAAGGCAATGAAGGGGAAGGGAATGCCTAAAATTAACTTTGGTCGAACGGTTCAGGGTTCAACGTTCTGGGTTGAAAAACCCCCAAACAGCTCATATAAACGGGCAATGTCGGTTGTGAGTTGTCTGTTGTCCGTTGTAAAGGATTTAAATATCTGCAAAATTTAATAAATGGTAAAGAATCGTTGTGTTGCTTTACGCTAAGTCTAATTATTTGAAAATGCGAAACCAACTGACCACGGACAACGATCTACGAACACTACCCTATTCCGGATCTCGATCAATATGGTAAGCAGTGTCCATCGTTTGTAACCTTTGAACCTTGAACCCTGAACCTGGAACCGATCAGTTTAGGTTTAAGCAACACTATGACCAACAACGACCACCTGTTATCCGTCAAAGACTTGAAAGTCTATTTCCGCAGCGACGATGAGCTGGCAAGGGCGGTGGATGGCGTCAGTCTCGATGTCGGCCGCGAAGAAACGGTGTGTCTGGTGGGAGAATCCGGCTGTGGAAAAACCGTAACGGCCCTCAGCATCCTGGGTTTGATTCCCAGACCTCCCGGAGAAATCGCCGGCGGCAGCATTTCGTTTAACGGCCGAAACCTGCTTGAATTTGAAGAAGAGCAAATGCAGTCAATCCGGGGCAACCATATCTCCATGGTTTTTCAGGAGCCTTTGACCTCGCTAAACCCGGTGTTCACCATCGCGACCAGATTGGAGAAGCCATTAAAATTCACCAAAGCGTGGCCAATGATGAATTGGGATCACGCTGCGTTGGATTATTGAAGGATGTGGGCATTCCATCCGCTGAGGAGCGCATCAACGACTACCCCCACCAGCTAAGCGGCGGGCAGCGCCAGCGAGTTATGATTGCCATGGCGCTGGCGTGTGATCAGGATTTGGTGATTGCCGATGAGCCCACCACCGCGCTTGATGTGACGGTACAGGCCCAGATTTTACGGCTATTTAATTCACTACAAATTAAACGCTCGATGTCGGTTTTATATATCACGCAGACGCGATCTGGGTGTCGTTGGGAAAATCGCAGATCGCGTCTGCGTGATGTATGCCGGAACGATTGCCGAGCAGGGAACCAAAAGCGCTGTCTTTGAGAATCCCCGTCATCCATACACCCAGGCGCTTCTGGCATCCGTTCCCCATCGTTCCAAACGTGGAAAAAGATTGTACAGCATAGCCGGTACCGTCCCCAACCCGTCTTACAAGCCGCCCGGCTGCCCCTTTCATCCCCGCTGCCCCCATGCCATCGATAGCTGCCGGGAAAAATTTCCGGACATGTGTGACTACGGAGACGGACACCTGGCGCGTTGCCCAGTGCTTTTTGACGAAGGGCACGGAGTATCACCGTTAGGCTAAGGTGAACGAAAAGTGTAAACAATTGGAATATTAACTAAAATCAGACCTCCTTGAATAGTTTACTGGTTGAATGGTTGATTAGGTAAATTATAGTTATAATTTCAGAATATTACGATTGTTGAAACATGAAGTGCCCAATTATTTTGCAAATATGGAATAAATCAATATTTACAACAACTTAACCAATCAACCAATCAACGATATCTGTACTAACATATGAATCAGATTAGTGATCATAACTCAGTCATCCTTCGCGTTGAAGGGCTGAAAAAATATTTCCCGATCCGCAGGGGATTTTTCCAACGTGTTGCCGGCTGGGTGAAAGCCGTTGAGAATGTGTCCTTTCAGATCGAAAAAGGCAAAACCCTCGGATTGGTGGGGGAAAGCGGTTGCGGGAAAACCACGGTGGCCCGCTTGGTCCTCAAATTGCTGGACGCTGACGAAGGTAGCATCATTTTCAACGGAGAGGATTTGGTACCTCTGTCTGAAACAGAAATGAAGCCCATGCGGCAGGAAATTCAGATTATTTTCCAGGATCCGTATGGTTCGCTGAATCCCAGGATGACCGTCGGCCAATCCATTGCCGAAGGACTGAGAGTGGCGGGGTTCCATCCGGGTCCGGAACAAAAAAAACGCCTTGAACAGCTGCTGAAAATGGTGGGAATGTCCCCGGCAACCATGGACCGCTATCCCCATGAATTCAGCGGGGGCCAGCGACAACGCATCGGCATTGCCCGTGCATTGAGCGTAGCACCCGCATTGATTATTTGCGACGAACCGGTCTCCGCGCTGGATGTTTCCATCCAGGCCCAGATCATAAACCTTTTAAAAGACTTGCAGGACGAACTGGATTTGAGCTACCTGTTTATTTCACACGATCTTAACGTGGTGGGATATCTGTGCAGCGATGTTGCGGTCATGTACAGGGGGTATATCATGGAGTATGCGCCGGCGGATGAGCTTTTCGACAACCCGCTTCATCCTTATACGCATTTGCTGCTTTCAGCCGCACCCGATGCCACGGTTGAGGAAAAGTATCCGATGATTGAGGTGGAAGAGGAAGTGCCGGAAAGTTCGACTGAGTCCGCCGGATGCAGTTTCCGGCAAAAGTGTCCTTTGAATGAACCCCGCTGCCGGGAATCTGAACACGAGTTTATAAAAGTCGCTGAAAATCATTTTGTACGGTGTTGGAAAGTTGCAGAAAATGGTGTTCTCCAAGGAAGCGGAATATAGCCAGCTTCATTAGGAGCCACTCCAGTTGTTTTAGCTCCGATACTCCGCGGCTTGCCGCGGGGCAGTTCATGTGCTATTTTGGAAAATTATTTCGATATGATCGAAAGCGTTGTTGTTATGGTCATTAATTGTGATTAAATCGGTTCAGCTGGAATATTTCTACGGGTTTCTTTTTTCCTTTGACTGTCGTAGTCGGCAGCTTTTTAAACTTAATTTTATCAACCAGTCTTTCCACGGTAGTCGCACTGACCAGGATGTCTGTACCGTATTCTTTATTTAATCCTTGTATTCTGGAAGCCACGTTGACTGTATCGCCGACAAGGGCATAAGACAAACGGTCATCACTGCCAATGTTCGCAGCCACGACGTTTCCTGTGTGAAGGCCGATACCATGCCTTAACGCATCGTAGCCTTTCTGTTGCAGCTTCTCGTTGACCGACACCAGGCGCTCCCGCATAGCTATTGCTGCTCTTACGGCATGCGTAGGATGGTTTTCTAGCGGTAAAGGCGCACCAAATACCGCTTCAATCTCATCCCCTATAAACTGCAGCACGAGACCGTGATTTTGGCCAATCGCCTCCGCCATTTCGCTGAAATAACCATTGATTATTTTTACCACCTCTTTGGGAGTCTTGGACTCGGCCAACGTCGTGAAACCTCTGAGGTCAGCGAAAAGAACCGTTACATCTTTTGTTTCTCCATCCAGAGGGATGCGACCTTCCAAAATATGGTCGCGCACTTCACGGGTCACATACTTTCCGAAGGAGTCCATTATCTTGGTCTTCAATCGTTCCTTTTCGATAATTTCTTTCAGCATGGCCGCATTTTTTATGGCCACTGCCCCTTGATTGGCTAATATATTAAGCAAGTTCACGTCTTCCCGACGATAAAATTTTCCGGATTTCTTCCGGCCAAGAGTTATCAGCCCTGTCAATTGATCCTCATAGATCAGAGGAACCACCAGGGTCGCACCAAGCTGATCAAATGCCTTTTCGTAAACGTCTCTTTCTGCTTCAAAGAAGGGATCGCCCTGAATATCGTAAATGGTTACTTCCCTTTTTCTCTCGGCGATCTTTAGCATCAGCGGATCATCGGCCGACCACTTCAATTCTTTAGTCTTTGGACCCGAGGCTGTTAGTTCTGACGGCACCCGGTTATGTTCTTCCGCTTCCTTTTCGGCTGTCAATTTTTTGTCTAAAACATTGCTGTGATCTTCTGCTTTACTCTGAGTGTCTTCTCTTTCTCCGGCTTGGATGAGGTAACCGTATTCGTTTTCGTCCGGGTTTAAAAGCATGACACTGCCCGAATCGATGAACATGCTTCCCAGAGCGAAATTCATGATGCTTTTACCAATTTCGTCTAAACCCAGCAGAGTCCGCATGGTTTCGCTGATCTTCCGGACGGTCTCCTGATAATCATACTCGAGGCGATAAAAGACGCGATCGATAAACCGCTTGATGCGTTTATGAACAGGATTGAAGAAAAAAACGACAGACAGACCAAAAACAGGTATGAATACAGGCGACTTTGAAATCTCATATTTACCAAAGACCAGATTCGAAATCGTTACAACCATCGCGTAGGTACCAATGATAGCACCGGTGGTGAGAATGTAGCCATAGGTGCGCTTGATTACCTTATCAATGGCAAAAAGGTCATGTTTTACAATGGTGAAACCGATTGAGAGGGGGAAGGCGGTCAAAAAGACCATAAAGCCGATGACGGGGTCGGGGAAAAGGTAGACATTCACGTATGACCGTATCACCAAATCGATCACAGGTATAAAAAAACCAATGAAGATGCCCACTAAAATAGCCTGAGATTGAATTTTGACCGCCGCGGAAGGGTCCTTCAAAAGGTTCCAGATCACAGATACCAGAAATGTCAAAACAGACAGCATGATGAACAGGTTGTAGATGTGATTCAGGGATGGCGGAATGTTCCAATAGGCCGTGGAATTCATTCTCATAATGATGAAAAGAGTGAACGATAACAAGTAGGGCAAGACCACCAGCCGGGGCTGTTTGATCAGAAAGCTGCGGGTTTTGGGAAACCGCAGGGCCAGGTGCATCATGGGTGCCGGCATGAACACCTCGATAAAATTGCGTACATCGAAGAGCCACAGGGGGCGGAGCAGGTCACTGGGACTTTGATAGCATATCATCGCTCCAAAGAAACTTGTCTGGACCAAAAAAAGCCAGCTGACTCTGTCCCGGGGTTTCATTAGAAACACTAAAACCCCGATCATAAAATACACAAACCCGAGAAAAAAAAGTGGCCCGCTGCGACGCAGGACCTTCGGTAAACCGAGAACACCGTTGGCAATGCTGATTTCCAACTTCTGGCCATCTCGATTTACACTATAAACGTTGACCGCTCCCGGCTTCTCATCTCTAATCTCGAAAAAGAGTTCTTCAAACGTAGAATAAGTCTTGCCATTGATGGCTTCAATATTATCGCCCACCCTAAGCCCTGCAGCTTCAGCTCGCTCGAAGAGGTCGGCGGCAACATTCGGGCCCGACTCATACATGGCCCGCCACCCGAAATCAGGGCTATTCCGCCACTTAACGATATTCATCCCGTAAAGAATAAATACTGCCAGGGTGATTAAAAAGACCGGCACGAAACAGGCCCAGGGATGTTTTAGCGGAGATGTAAATCCATTGCCACTCATGTTGCCTCCCCCGATTCAGGGTGATGCCGCTTGCGGGTCAATAAAGCAACTATTAAGCTCACAACGACCAGACCAATGCAAACAAATGCAAATATATCACCGTACATGGTGTAAAAGGTTTTGGCGTTGTGCAGCGGCACGTCCCTTACCAATATACCGGACACAAAAAGATCGTCCCCGTTGTCGCCCTGGATCCTTTCAACGATTTCGCCGTTCGGGCTGATATAAGCCGACACCCCGGTAGTAGCCGCTCGCAAAACAGGCACCCGGTTTTCAACGGCCCTGAAAACCGCCATGGCCAGGGTTTGATAAGGGGCCGAGGTTCTTCCGGTGTAACCTTCATTGGTGACGTTGACAACAAAATGCGCCCCGGCTTTCACAAATCGGCGAACAAGATCGGAAAACAGATTCTCCCAGCAAATGGGCGTTCCAAACTTAGCCCCGTTTACTTCAAACAGCGTGTACTCCTTACCCCGCATAAAGCTAAAATTCAGTGACGTGATCCACCCGGGCCATGGAACCTTGTCCTGCAGGGGAAGATACTCGTCAAAGGGTACCAGTCGTATTTTGTTATATTTTTTTTTAACACGCCCTGTTGGTGCGTACAAAAATTCGCTGTTTGAGAAAGAAACCCGGTCTTCTTTTTGTGAGTTAAATTTCTCTACTCCGGCGCCACCAACCAGAAGATACGTTCCTGTATCGCGGGCGATCTGTTGGACTGCTCGGCGAGTTATAGTAGAGGTGATCCGCGCCGGCAGGGATGAGGCCGGCCAGATGATAATTTCGGGGGATTTCTCTGCGGCCTTTAAACTCAGTTGACGATAGGCGCTTAAATGTTCCTTTTGCTCAGGCAATGTCATCCTGTTTTTTGTGACAACATTGGCCTGAATCATGGCCACACGAAGAGAGGCATCGTTCTCCGACAATTTGATTTTCTGTACCCCATAAAATTAGGATGAATCCAATAGCGGCGATAATCAAAATAAAGAGGACAAACACCTTACTGTCGAAGATCCTGGCAGCAATTACATTGGATGCATCTTCTTTTCGTCGGGTAAAAAGTTCCGGCAGTTGACTCAAAAATTGATTGACCATTACGATCATAAAGGAAATTGCATACATGCCGGTAAATTCAGAAATCTGAAAAAAAGAGACTGGTATTGCGAATGACCTATAAAGTTCCATGGTAATGCCAGGAAAAAAAGGTTGGCCCGTGCATATTCCATTGTCACCCACAGGGCGGGCGCAACAACGATGATCCAGATCCCGATCGCCGGATAGACCAGTCTGTAAAGCAATCCGAACGGGAGGTAAAACATGCTGAAGGTTGGAACAACGATAAAGCGACGTAACAGACTGAATGGAATAGCCGTACATTGGGCCGCTCAATCATCTTTTCCATGCCTGCTCATGACGTTCCTCCTTTGCGAAATTAATTGTCACACCAAGACAGATTTTAATCCAACGGAAGCTATAAGTAGGATTAGGATTAGGGCAAGGAATAATAACATCAAATCAGCGACCACCAGCAGAGCTGGGGGTATGAGGATGGTCCCTGGAAGGGGCCGGGACCACCTCTGCTGGTGGCCGCTGATATTTACGGATTAAGCTCCGAAATGGAATAAAAAACGTGTTGTGGTACAATATGGTATACTATTTGTCGAGGAAAGAAATTGACTTGAGTCAAAATAATTAAAATTTTTCATTATTTCTGAATACTTTTTATACGGACGATCAATTCATGAAATAGTTCTGGAAGAAATGCGATAGGCAGGAAATAATATGGGAGATATTTTGCAATTATTTTTTTATTGACATTTATTGCCACATTGTGACATTCTTGCTGGAACTGGAACAACACAATGTGGCATGTTTTTCCCTGCCCCCGTCTTTGCGCGTAATATTCATTCAGTCCTCTACGGCAGGACATCAGCCGCATTAACACACACAACCGAGCCACTTCAGTAATAAATTTAGATTTTGGCGGATATCCCTTACCCGGTAAAAAGGGGTTTTCAAATTGTCTATTACGGGCACCCACTGGCGGTAAGTATATCCGCCAAGATCCCGGAGACTACACATTTAGAGAGGGGGTAATAATCATGAGCAAAGTAGCTGTCCTGATAAAAAATCCTGAGCAGCAGTATGAGGGATTGCGGTCGAGCCTGGGTATGTTGCTCTACAACACCGAGGTGCAAATGTTTGTCCTTAATGACGAGATTGCCAACATGGACGAGGCCTATGAAGATAACATGGGGTTTCTCGATGAGATGGAGGGGGAACGGTTTTCAAATAACAAGGGCAACGTTGAAAAATATGGTTTTAAATATGCAACCGTTGAACAAATCGGGGAAATGCTGAGAGCGGCTGATCTCGTTATTCCGTTTTAGAGGAGGAGCGGTATGAAAATACTACATATTTTTCGAGCAGAGCCGGACGAAACAGTAAAAAATATTGTTGCCTCTACCACCAACGGGGATAAAGCTAAAACAGCTGAACTCTATAACGGCGAAATCGACTGGTCCCGTTTGGTGGATGACATATTTTCTCACGACAAAGTTATCTGCTGGTGGTAAAAAAAAATGACGAATGTCTATTCAAGGATTTCATTCGTCAATCGTCGTTCGACAATAGGAGACTCATTATGGCTGAAAAATTAGGTATACTGGTAAGTTCGGATAAGCATCTGGATTATGTTGTTAACGTGACCGATGCGGCCCATGACAAGGGTAAAGAGGTGGAAATCTTTTTTACCGGTAAGGGAGTGCTGTTGACCCAATCCCCGGATTTCACCCGGCTGGTCGGCAAAGCCAAGATGTCATTGTGCGATGTAAGTTTTCGAGCATTAGGCCTTGAGGGAGACGTGCCGGGCCTTGGGTTTAAAGATTTTGCCACCCAGGCCAAGAATGCTGAAATTATAAAAACCAGTGATCGATATCTGGTATTTTAATGCTATGCATGTTAAATGGGAAAAACAAAGCCCGCAAAATGGAGTCAACAAAAAAGGTATAAATCTTGAAGCCTTGCTTGTAGAGTCATATCAGGACAATGGATCGGTAAAACATAGATTGATTGAGTAATTGGGCCGGTAGGCCGCTCCTGGGAAAATTTCCACCTTTCCTCTAATACTTAAATTTCCTTATTTACATATCGCGTTTTTCATGGCCCATCCGGTGCCATCGCAATCTCCATGATCACAGACATTTTGATAATCGCTGCAGGCCTGGTCGGTCTTGTCTATTTGAATATAAACCAACCTCCCAACTTAATAAATCGACAATTGACGAATATTTAGGTTTGCGGTAATTATACTCTGATTCTAATAAAATAAGGAACGTCACCAAGTGTACCAAACAGACTTGAATACCCCTAAAGCAGAACTTGAACAAAGAATCTTTAACCTGCAAAAATATCTTGAAAAAGAAAATATTGATGGTGCATTGATTCTGCAGCGGGTCGATTTATTCTATTTCACCGGCACCATCCAGCAGGCCCACCTTTACGTTCCGGCCAAAGGTGATCCGGTATTAATGGTGCGCAAAAGCTTTGAACGCGCTAAAGCAGAATCCTCCATTAAACAGATCCTGCATCTGGACCGCCCCTCTAATATTCCGGATATTTTAAAAGCAAACGAGCATGCCCCGCCCGCGACCCTGGGAATGGAGCTCGATGTCCTGCCAACCAATATATTTTTCAGTTTTAAAGGCATCTTTAAAGACCCGAAGATCGTCGACATATCCCATGCGGTTCGCTTGATTCGTGCCGTTAAATCCCCCTACGAAATAAGCATTATGCGTCGGGCCGCCGAATTTTCGGACCAGGTTGCCGATTGGGTACCGAACATTCTCTGCGAGGGGATGAGCGAGCTTGAACTCGCCGGTAAAATAGAAGCGGAATCAAGAAGACTGGGGCACCAGGGGGTGCTTAGAATGCGTCTCTGGGGAAGTGAAATGTTTTACGGACACTTGCTCTCCGGCGCTGCGGGTGCGGTGCCCAGCTTCCTCTCATCTCCAACCGGAGGCGTCGGCGCCAGTCCGGCGGTAGCCCAGGGCCCCGGCTTTAAAACCATTCAACGGCACGAACCGGTGCTGGTTGACTATATCTTTTCATACAACGGCTATCTCTCGGATCACACCCGTATTTTTTCCCTGGGCCCTCTATCCACTGAACTGGTGGACGCCCATGCCGCCATGCTGGAAGTCCAGCAACTGGTTAAAAAACTGGCAAAACCGGGGGTGAAATCAGGTGAAATTTACAATCAAGCCCTTGAAAAAACACAGGATCTCGGATATGCCGACTATTTCATGGGCATCGGTAATGAGCGCGTCCGTTTTGTCGGCCATGGCATCGGGCTGGAGGTGGATGAATATCCCTTTCTGGCAGCAGGGCAGCAGCTTGAATTGCAGGCAGGTATGACCATCGCAGTGGAACCGAAACTGATCTTTCCGGGCAAAGGCGTTGTGGGCATTGAAAATACCCATGTGGTGACCGAAGATGGGTTGGAACAACTGGGTAAGTTTGATGAGGAAATTATCGTAATCTAAATCTAAACTGATCGGTTCAACCTATGTTAAATTTGTTTCGGATTTCGGGCTTCGGATTTCGTATTTCCGGTTTGTCCGGGTTAGGAGGTGCGGCGTCTAATCGCTGTCAATAGAATCCCTATGGTTACTATGAATATACCCACCCACGTCATTGGGCCTAAAATTTCGCCAAGCAAAACAAGCCCGAGGATCGCCCCCAGGCCGGGGACGGCCGATATAATTGCTGCAGTAGCCGACGCACCGGCATGGCGCACTGCTATGGAAATTAATCCTAAACCGACCAAATTCGGTAACAACCCCTGGTAGGCAGCCTGCAGCAAAATTTGACTGTGGGCTGCTTCAACCAGGGCAGATGGCAAGAAAATGTACCATATAGGGATATAAATGAAACCACTCACGACCGACAAACTCAGGAGCACCAGCGGGATAGTCACGTTCCAAAGGCGGTTTATAATAAGGTAACCACTGAAACTCAACCCCGCAGTCAGAAACAGCAGATCCCCAATCCAGGCCTCAGAGGCTGCTGCTTCGCTCGCATCTAGTGCAGCCATAAGAGCCCCTATGATGATTAAAACTGTCCCGCTAACTTGTTGAAGACGGGGGCGCTCTTTAAGCCGGAGCCAGGCTAAAACCAATGTCATGGCAGGTAAGGCGCCGTTTAAAAATACCCCTCCATGCGCTGCCGGGGCATATGTGAAACCGGCATATGCAAGTAACACATAAGGAATCCCTGCGAGGACGGCGAGCACTATTATTCTATGGATGGGGGTATCCTTCCATGGCTTTAAATAGAGTACGATGGGAAATGCAATGATGGCTGAAATTCCATAGCGGAGGGCGGCGATATCATAAATGGTTAACTTGGATTCCACACCTACCTTACTGATAACCAACCATCCAGACCAAATAAATACAACAACTATTGCTGCAGACAGGCCCATCAAAAAGTTTTGAGTGGTTTTAGAAGTGTCTGAAAGTGGCATATTCGATGATTTTAGAGATTTTGTATCAGGAGGCATTGAGATCCCAGTCTTCGTACCTATTTATTGAAATCGCATCATGTTTGCGCAGGATTATGGTTCCTGTTTCATGGGGTTGTGTTAATAAATAACAATAGACAAATAGCAAATAACAAACAAATCACAATGACTAAAATTCAAAATTCCAAACAATTGTCTTTGGATCTTATTTGAGATTTGGATATTGTATTTTGGAATTTGTTTGGTGCTTGGTGTTTGTAATTTGTTATTTCTCTCCGAGCCGTAGGTTCGAATCTACGAGCCGGAGGCCGGCTTTGCCGGGTTGGGTTGAAGTCTCTTTTTATCAATCGCTTAACTGTTTAGACAAATGTTTCGTATTTCGTCATTCGGAGTTCAGGCTTAAGGTTTCGATTCGCCTTTACAGTGACATATAATTCCGGCTTGTCCGGATCAGGAGGTTAAAATATCATGAAACCCAATATATCCCCCCGACAATTACGCCAGCATATCCGTGACCGCAAGTGGACCAGCCCCACATCCGGTGCCGCATCAGGTTATCTGCAGGCCAATCTGGTGATGCTGCCGGCCGAAGAAGCCTTCAACTTCCTGCTTTTTTGTGTCCGCAACCCCAAACCCTGCCCAATTTTAGATGTACTGGAACCCGGCCGGGTCGAGCCGATCATCGCCCCCGGCGCCGATCTGCGCACGGATCTTCCCCGCTATAAAATTTTTGAAAAAGGAGAATTCAAAACCGAGGTTGAAGATGTGTCCGACTATTTCAATGAAAATATGGTCAGTTTTCTCCTGGGCTGCAGTTTTTCATTTGAAAATGCCATGCTGGCTGCCGGCCTGCCCATCCGGAATATGGAGGAAGGTAAAAACGTCTCGATGTATATTACCAACAAACGCTGCACCCCAGCCGGCCCTTTTTCCGCACCGCTGGTGGTGACCATGCGGCCGATGGCTCCGGATCAGGCCATCAGGGCCGTCCAGGTAACCACCCGTTTCCATCTCACCCATGGCGCACCGGTTCATCTGGGAGATCCTGAAAAAATCGGTATCCGCAATATGGCCGCCCCGGAATTTGGCGATCCGGTGACGATTAAATCTGGAGAAATCCCCGTGTTCTGGGCCTGCGGCGTAACGTCCCAACTTGCGGCAACTTCCGTCCCGCTTCCCCGTGTAATAACTCATGCCCCCGGCCATATGTTTGTGTCGGATCTAAGAGATGAGGATCTGACGATACTGTAGGCAATTATAAACGTACAAATTCTATTCAATTCCCATATGTCCAAGTTTTTGGGCTTTAGGAAGAAATTGAATGGACTTTTTGGGTAAATTTTCTAAAAATATCACAAGGCACCATTTTGATAAATCATCTAAAAAAACCATAGACGGCACGAAGACAGCTTCAACTTTCAAGGAGCTTCTCAAAAAATTCGCTGTTGATCCGGCTACCCGTTTATCCTTAAAACAATAAGGTGCATCAGTTAAAGACAGGGCGTTGCAAACCTCGAGATCGCACAAATTGAGCGTTCTATTTAATTTAACGGTGAACCGCCAGATTTGTCGTCGTTGAATTTTTTTGCCAAGGGCTTGCGATCGATTATCAAAGAAATGTCTGGCAAATTCACCTATCGCAACACTTTTGTCTTTTGCAAGATAAAGTGTCGGTTCTCCCTGCACATTCCATCGGTTGTTTCTTGATAATGCACAATAACTGAAATCGTACACGTTATTGTTGGCAATATCCGGGATGTGTCTAATGGCATAACCGTCCCAGGATTTGATTAAACCTATCAGGCTCAACCTCCCAGACCCTCATAATCAGCTGCCAAGGCGCTCAATACAGCATCGTAATCACCGATAAAAAGCATATCGTAGGCAGTTTTGTTTCCGAACTCAGGAAGGGGGGTTGAAAAAAATTCACTTAAACCTTCAGGGGTATAAACCTTTGTTCCGAGATCAATAATTTCTTTTAGGCGAGCCAGGCGTTCTTTCTGCTCCTGCCTCTCTGGCCCGGAATTGGATTTTTCCCACCTGGCCACCGTACGGGAGCTGACCTTTAAAAGACGCGCCACTTGTTCCTGGGAAATTGGTAAAGCATTTCGCACAAGATGCAAAAGCGCAGTCGAATGGAGGCCCTCCAATCTGGTTTTCGGGGCTTTGGAGTTGCTGCCATGAGTTTGAAGATTTGATGCAGTCATGATCCACCTCATATTTCTATCGTCGCAAATATAATAGTAATTGCCATGACACATGTCAAGACATAATATCATTTTGAACGAAGCCTTTCGTTTCATTTGGATTTTAAAGCGAGTGTCCCCAGGCGTTCACCGTGGTCCTACCCTGTTTCCTATTTCCGCACCTTGACATCCCTTAGATCCAGATGTTTTAATATTTTCTTGATCGCTTCATTATCATCGATGGCCGTGCCCGATACCACCCTGAATGTTGTGTTATTTTTATTTCTTGACACATTCGATGATCAATATTACAAGATTGCCTTATAAAAAGGAAATAAGGAAGTAAGATTATGTTAGCAAAAATGACATCGAAAAATCAAATCACCATTCCAAAAAAGATTGTGGATCAATTGCCGGAAACCGATTATTTTGAAGTGGAGCTCAAAGAAGGCTTGGTTCTCCTTAAACCGCTGCAAATCTATGAAACGGATTTGGAAAAAATTCGCTCTAAGATGAAAAATCTTGGTCTGAAAACGGACAGCGTCAGAGAAGCGATTAAATGGGCAAGATCGAAATGATTCCGGTTGTTATTGATACCAACGTTTTTTTATCCGCCCTTCTTTTCGGCGGAACTCCCGGAAAGCTCATTTTGCTATGGGAATCAGGAAAAATTCAGCCCCAGCTGACCAAAAAGATGGTTGCTGAGCTGCTGAGAGTGATGGCCTATCCAAAATTCAAACTGACCGAAAATGAGATCCAATTCCTGCTTTATGTCGAGATTTTGCCGTTTTGTAATGTTGTTCCGGCAAAATCCGGTCCGGTCATTATTGCTGAAGATCCTTCAGATGATATGTTTTTGCATTGTTGCGAAGTTGCCGGAGCAAGATCGCTGATTAGCGGCGACAATCATCTCCTTGCACTGAAATCCTGCGGCAAGGCCCCCATTCTCACACCATCGCAGTTTCTAAAAGAATTCCGCGACGAGCTGAGCCCCTGAAAATCAAGGCTGTTCTTCTTATCTGTTCTTCTTAAATGCTGCTGCAGCTGCCAAGGTTGTCACTGCTTTGGTTCGAATGGAGCAAGGAATGGATTCTATCTAAATATTTTTTATTTGACAGGATCAATTGGATTTTTCCACGATTTCATCCGGAAACCGGGAATCCAAAATCTCCAAATAATCCCGTAAATCCTGCCTATATTGAGTATTAAAATAGAATCCATTCATCCCCTGTATTTAATATACACGGCGACATTCTCAAATACTTCCGTCGGCGGATCAATCGTCCTTCGTCCTTCGTCATTCGTCATTCGTCCTTCGCTCGGCCTTTGTCAAAGAAGTTGGATCGCACCGGTACTGCAGACACTCACGCATTGGGCATGACCGCCGCACAAATCGCAATGGTAGATATCATCATTCCATCGAACGAGCGCATGAAAGGGACAAGATTCTGAAAAGGATTTTTCCCAGACAAACCGGGAACGATATTCCTCCGGATCCGGCTGGTCATCATCCATGCACAGCATCCGTTTGCACTGAATACAGACCACCGGTTTGCACGCACCGGTCCCCAGATCATCTTTGAATATTTTGATGGCCGATCGATTCGTATTGACCACTCCCAGATGCTGGATAGAGCAGACCATTTCGCAGAGACGACAGCCGCTGCATTTTTTAGCATTAATTTTCAACCTGATTTTCATTGCTCTCCAGTCCCTTATATGAAACTACGCCAAAATAGCACGGTTTTCTTGATGATTAAACTGGCAGCTTCGATGGTCGGACCTGGATTAAACAGCAAACAGATTGAACGTCGAACATCGAACGTCCAACACCCGCCTGCCATGCATAGTGCGTTGAGTTAGCATAATCATTGAGTTATGAATCACAATTATTAAATTTGTCTCGCACCAGTTTAAAGGCATTGCGGGCAGGTCGAACGTCGAATATTGATGACGCTATGCTTTATCTAATTTTAAAACAAGCGAATCACGCTGAAGACGTGATCTAAAGACCGCAGCTTGCAACGAGCCCTTCGGCAAGCTCAGGGCTTGAGCACGTCGAAAGCAGCCGAATCGAATTTCGAAGGGAAGCTTCGCTCATGCAGCGCTTCCAGCCCGTAAGCTTCTATCCCGTACGCTTTCAGGCCGGAGGCGCAGGCGCTTGCACCGCGTGTTGCTCAGTTCTTTTAATAAAATTGACAGAATTCATTATTCGATGTTGGACGTTCAATGTTCGATGTTCGACGTTCATCAGTTTCTTTTCCGATCAGACTGGCCGCTTTTCAGGCCAGAGGCGGCGCTCGTATGAAACTGCATACAATCCGATACCATATAGAGAAATATCTCACCGCAGAGATCGCTGAGCACGCAGAGATTATTTAATTTTTTTTCTCGGCGTTTTCTGCGATCTCCGCGGTGAACTCTTATGTTTCTATTTCGATTAAACTGGCCGCTTTTCAGGCCAGCGCTGGGCTGAACCTCTGAACCCTAAACCTCTGAACTGTTACAAATCTCATACAGACCCAGCTTTTTGAGGGTAGACTCAGTGGGAACCCCGCCGGCATCCCAGCCATGAAGGCTGTAATATTCTTCCAATATCTCAGCGAATTTTGACCGATCTATGACTTCACCTTTGGCAGGGCCTCCTTGAACCGGCTCATCGAAATAGCGGCAAGGCAATGTGTCGTCCGCCTTGCCAAGACCGTTACCCAGGAGAATCAACCGTTCCAGGGTACAGATCCGCTCCCCCGCATCCAGAAGTTCTTCTTCTGAAAACTGTTCGCCAAAGGCCAAATTCAGGAGTTCACAAAACTGCCCTTCCCGGGGTGCATGGGGACTGCTGAATACAGACAGGAACCTGCAGACGCCCAAAGAATCGCAGAGTGCATTCAGGCGTTCCTGCCACCACACCATGCGGCCCTTCCCCTTATACTCCAGGTAGGATCGTGACACATCCCCCTGAAAAATCTTTTTGAGAAAATCCTCGGGCAGGCCGATGACGTCCATCGAAGGCCTGCTTCTCATATGGCAGGCACCCCGACTGGCGGTGGCCATACCAAGGGCGAAGGCCTTTGTGGGCCGCTCATCGGTCATCTCGATGGGCAGATTTTTTATTCTCAACAGGAATTCTTCGGACCCATTGCCCAGGGTCTGGCAGGCAAACGGCCCTTCGGCAAGCACGTCACCGAAACCTTCCCTATGGGCGATCTGCCCGATAAGCTTGATAATGGCTCCTTGATCACCCCATTTGAGGGGATAACCCACATGGGAGTCGTCTATTATTTTCCGTTGATAAAGCTCCATTGCCCATGAGATATATGATCCGCACGAGATGGTATCGAGGCCATAGCGGTTGCAAAGCTCAGTGGCATAAATGACGCTTTCTATATCTGCATTGCCGAGCTTGGACCCCATGGAACCGATAGAAGCATATTCAGGCCCCTCCCCGCTGATACCCGCATAGGGGCCCTCCACAATCTGATACCGGTGCCGGCAGTGCGCCGGACAGCTTGTGCAGGATACCATACCCACAGAGTATTTATCCAGATGCTCCGCATCCAGCAGCATCCCCTTTTCTCCGAAAGTCGTAAACTGATTATTTCGAACTGAAAGAAACCCTTGGGAATTAGATCTTTGCATGAGCAATGGTGTTCCCCACCGTCCCAAGGGCCTGTATCCATTTGCTATCGAGGAGCTTTGAAAATATCTGCTGATAAGCGGCGAGATAGCCCCCGAGGGTCTTCGAGCTGAATGTCCTCTTGTCCCCGGATGGCAACGGCCTTGAGGTGCTTTGAACCCATTACCGCCCCCATGCCTGTCCTGCCGGCCATGTTCTTAAGGCCCGTACGAACACCGGCAAACCGCACCATGTTTTCACCCGCCACACCGATACATCCCACCTTTATTTCATTATCACCGAGCTCCTCTCTGATATTTTTCTGTGTTTGTATCGGATCCTTTCCCCACAGCTTTTGGGCATCTCTGATCTCCACCGTTTGATCATGCACCCATAGATAGACCGGTCTGCTGCTCCTGCCGGTGATAAAAAGAGCATTGATCCCGCTTGTCTTCAGCTCGGCGCCCAATTCTCCTCCCATATTGGCATCACCCAGATAGCCCGTCTCCGGAGAGCGCGCGCTGATGCTCATCCGGGAGCCGAGACTGGGGATGCCGCACATGAGGCCAGGGCTCAAAACGATGGGGCTTCGCGGGTCAAAGGGTTTGCCGGTTTTTTTCAACCAGGGAAAAAGGAGCCTCATGTTAAGGCCTCTGCCTCCCAGGTAGTCACGCAGCGTCCCACGGGAGATGGAGACAAGGTCTATCCGACCCGTGTCAAGATCAATTTTAGCCAGTTTGCCGGTGAGCATTTTATTTTATCCCTGTCAAAACGCAACGGCTGCAAAGCCCATAGCCGTCAGGCTAAGAATTTGGGTGGATGGTATATGAGAGAAATCTCAATTTACAAATCACTTCTATCTGAATCAGATCGAGCTAACTTTGACGCTGTCTTGAACTTCTCTGAATTCGCCTTGACAGCCTACAGTGATTTCTATATAGTTTTTGAGCTTAATTCAGAGTTAACGATCTGTCAAACTTCATTTAATCTGAATTCTTACATGCCGTGTGCAAATGCCCTGAAATTTAGAGACTGGAATAATGGAATACAGGAATGATGGAATATTGGTTTTATCTGTATTTCATCCCAGTGAAAAACAGGACGATTCATTGGATAAAAAAACCATGGACTGAAAAAACATCAACCGAGGTTTTAAAAAGCCAAGGGTTTGGCAAAACGGTATTGATCCAAATACAGTGGTTGTCCGTTTTTGACCCATAATTCCATTTTTCCAACATTCCACCATTCCATGTGACGGCATATAGATGGTGCCCTTAAAAACCATATAATATAAGACGATTGTGGAATTTCCGATATTTATACAGTTTATCAACCCATCTCATTACCAAAAAGGAGGAAAAACAATGAGAGCAATACTAAGATGCGGATTTTTTTTACTAGGTATGGTGCTGATCATCGGACTGATCATCCCGGCAGGTGCTTCGGCTGCAAAGGAAATCAAAATTGGCGTCATCTACCCCTTGACCGGCGGTGCCGCAGCGGCCGGACGTGAGCTTCGTGCCGGCGCGGAGCTGGCAGCGGAAATCGCGAACAATGCGATGGCCGACATCGATATGACCATGGCCAAAAACGCCGGTATCAAAAGCCTGGGGGGTGCCAAAATAAAGCTCATTTTCAAAGATCATGAAGGCAATCCCACCATAGGTGCGGACCTCGCCAAAAAACTGATCCTGGACGACAAGGTTGACGGAATTTTGGGCTGCTACTTCAGTTCAGTCACCAAAACCGTCAGTGCCGTGGCCGAAAAGTACGGTATTCCCATGATCAACGGGACTTCCACCTCACCGGCCCTGACAAAGCGCGGCTTCAAATGGTTCTGGCGCACAACCCCTCACGATGTGTGGTTTACCAAAGATCTCTTTGAGTTGCTAAAAGGCCTGACCGAGGGCAAGGTAAAAGGCGTCAAGGCGGTCCCGAAAAAAGATATTATAAACATAGCATCAGCCTGCGAAAACAGCGAGTGGGGATCTTTCGTATCTGAGCTGATTAAGGAATTTGCAGGTAAATATGATTTTAATTTACGCAAATCGATGCTTTATTCAGCCAAGGCACCGGATCTTTCCAGCGAAGTCCGCTCCTTAAAAGCGGCCCGACCGGATGTGATGCTGTTTGCCTCCTATACATCGGATGCCATCCTTATGGTCAAGACTTTAAAAGTGCAAAAAGTCGCGGCCAAAATTATCTGGGGTCAGGATGCCGGATTTGAAAAACCCGAATTTCGCAGTACCCTGGGCGACAGCATAGAAGGTATTCTGACACGAACCGTGTTCCTGCCTCAAGTGGTTCAGTTGAAGAAAGTGGCCGGCCAGGTCAATGCATTATATAAAGCCAAAACCAAAAATGATCTGGGCGGCGCATCCGCCCGGGCCTTTACCGGATTGCAAGCCTGGGTGCATGTGCTTGAAAAAGCAGGCTCGACCAAACCGGCCGATATCCAGCGGACGGCCAACGCCATCGAAATTCCGGGTAAGGAACTGGTCGTCCCCTGGGCGGGAATAAAATTCGCCACAACCGGTGATGAGATGGGCCAAAATGTTCTTGGATCCGGCCTTATCGGCCAATATCAAAAAGGTGCGGACGGCAAAATCGGCCTGCAGATCGTCTATCCTTTTGATGTCGCTTCAGCCGACATGATATTTCCCTTCTCGCAATTTTAAGCGGCAGTTAAGTGTTAAACCCATCTCCCATCCCTCTGATTCTCAGCAGGGGGATGGGAAACAAATGATTGAATATTTTCGATTGTATATTGAATATTTTCGGAATGCTGTCGATTTAAAAAAAGAAAGAGCATAGCGATTCATTAAATATTTAATAATCAATAGTCAATTCTCCGACGGATCATAGTTAGGCCCTTAGTTCTGAGATTGTTGTTTTTAGTGGCAAGATATTTTTTAGTATCTTTGTAAATCCCTATCTATCAGGGATTCATCAGAATCTGAGCGGGCGTTCGACTTTTTTAGCCAGTTTAGTTAAGGCTTGTCGGGGCTATGAATCTGTTTGGGTCATTTGGATTTTGGTAATTCGAATTTGTTTCAGATTTCGGATTTCTTATTTCGGATTTCCGGGTTATCCGGGTTAGGTTAAAATGGATATTCTGGTAAGCTCCCTAGTTGCCGGCCTGCTGATCGGCATGGTTTTCGCGCTGGTGGCGTTAGGCCTGACAATTATCTTCGGGTTAATGGATATTGTGAATTTTGCCCATGGCGAATTTCTTATGGTGGGTATGTACACCGGTCTGTTGACGGCCCAGGCCACCGGCATGGACCCCCTCTTTACGTTGCCTGTTGCGGCTGTGGTGGGATTTTTACTGGGAATCGTCTGCTATTTCGGGTTTATTAAATTTCTGATCAGGGGTCCCATGATCGCTCAACTGCTGGGTACCTTTGGCCTGATGCTTTTCTTAAGAAATCTGGCCCTGCTGATTTTTGGATCTGAAGACCGGGCAGTTCATCATGGGGTGCTGGTGGATAAAAGCGTAGAGATGGGAATGGGCGTTATTATTTCGGCCACCAAGATGGCCGCCGCCGGCCTGTCCATAGTTTCCTTTTTAGCTGTCTGGCTGCTCATGAACCACACCAAAATCGGTAAAGCCCTTACGGCCACGGCCTTAAATAGTCAGGCGGCACGCTACATGGGCATTCCCACCGAGCGAATGAACGCCCTGGCCTGGGGTGTCGGCTGTGCCACTGTGACCGTTGCCGGTGCACTTCTGGTTAACTTCTGGTCGGTTAACCCATTTATCGGGCTGCTGTTCACCATGATTGCTTTTGCCATCGTGGCGCTGGGCGGCTTCGGCAGTGTACCCGGCGCCTTCTTTGCCGGCCTGGTAGTGGGCATGATAACCGAAATTGCAGGTTTCTGGGACTTTTTCACCTATACCCTGAACTGGGATTGGATGGCGGATGTCCCCATGACATCGCTTAAGTATATGTGGGTATATCTGGCATATTTTCTAATCATGGTGTTTCGGCCCAGGGGATTGTTTGGATGGAAACACTAAGAAGCGCCTTTGATTTTTCAGACTTTCCGCGCATCGATCTGATGATTGTCGGGGCTGTGCTGATTTATCTTTTGACCTTTCCGCTGTTTCCGCTTTCCGCCTTTGCCATGGCAACCATGATCCAGTTTCTGATGTTCTCCATTTACGGCATGGGCTGGAACACTATCGGCGGCTATGGCGGCCAGGTGGACCTGGGCAAGGCCCAGTATGTGGGTATTGGCGCTTACACAACGGCAGTGATGCTCATCCGCTGGGATATCCCTTTCTGGGTATCCATGCCTATCGGGGTTTGCCTGTCAGTGGGCTGGTCCTTTATTATCGGGTATCCCCTCTTCCGGCTGAAAGGTCACTATTTCGCCATCGCCACCATCGCAACTTCCCTGGTGCTCAAAAATCTATTTGAAATATGGGGTTTTGTGGGAGCTGCCAGAGGTCTGGAAATATCACCTATTAAGTACCATCCCCCGGATTTCCTTCGACTGATTTTCAAAGAAGATGTCTATTATTACTATGTAATCCTGGGAATTTTTCTGCTTGCAATCCTTTACATCAACTGGTTTCGCAAATCACGGTTGGGGTTCCAGCTGCGCTCCATCAAAGATAACGAGGATGTGGCCCGGTCCCTGGGGATCAACGTGCACTGGGCCAAGATCAAAACCTATGCCATTGCCACGGCCTTTGTCAGCGTGGTGGGTTCCTTCCACGCCTGTTATATTAAGGTCATCGAACCTGAGGATACCATGAGCCTGGATATTTCGATTCTGATTGCTTTGATGGCCATGCTGGGAGGCGCCGGTTCCATGTGGGGACCCATCATCGGAGCCGGGATTCTGATTCCGCTCAAGAGTTATCTCAAGGACTGGCTAGGGGCCACAGCCGGCCTGGTCGGCATTGACCTGATCCTTTACGCGGCGATTATCATGATAATATCCGCGTTCGAACCCCGTGGTATCTGGGGCATCGTAGAAAAAATACGGCGGAGGAAGCGAAGTTGACGGCATTGCTTGAAATTCAGCAGGTAACCAAAGATTTTGGTGGATTGCGGGCCAACGATGACATTTCTTTCACCCTCGAAAAGGGCAAACTTTTAGGTCTCATCGGTCCCAACGGCGCCGGCAAGACAACGCTGTTTAACTGTATCTCCGGCCTGAATCCGGTTACCTCCGGCCGGATCGTTTTCGATGGTGAAGACATAACCCGGTTAAAAGCCTATGAGGTAGCCAGACGCGGTCTGGCGCGCACTTTTCAGGTATACGTCGCATCCGGCGATCTTACGGTTGCAGAAAATGTGATGGTAGGCTGTTTCATGCGCACCGGTTCCCGACTGCAGGCCAAATCCCGCGCCGATGAAATTTTAGGCTACCTGAACCTGCAGGACCTCTGCGAATACCAGGTCAGTGAATTGCCGGTAGCCGCCCAAAAACGGGTAACCATGGCCACCGCCCTGGGTTCTGATCCCAAACTGCTGTTGCTCGACGAAGTGGCGGCCGGCCTGAACCCCGGCGAGGTTGAAGAAATTATGGCCAGTATCCGGCACGTCCATCATGATCTGGGAGTGACGGTGGTACTCATCGAACATGTAATGCAACTGGTAATGAACGTCAGTGACCGGGTCGTTGTTTTGGATTCCGGCCGAAAAATTGCCGAAGGCAATCCCGGGGACATTGTCAAGGATCCCGCCGTCATTAAGGCTTATCTGGGGGAACGATATGTAGAGGAACACACGTGAAGGCGGAATGGGGAATGCGGAAGGCGGAATGATGGAATCGCTTCGCTCTGTCTTTTAAATGAATAAAAAATGATAGAATTCTAATGATTAACCATCAAACATCCAATATCGAACATCCAGCAACGAGTATCGAGTATCCAGTATCGAGCATCCAGCAACCAGTACCCAATACCCAGTACCCAGTGCCCAGTACCCAGCACCCAGTACCCAATACCCAATACCCAGTACCACATACCGAGTACCCAGTACCCAGTACCCAGCACCCAGTACCCAGCAACCAGCATCCAGTACCAAATACCGAGTACCCAGTACCCAGTACCCAGTACCCAGTACCCAGTACCTAGCACCGAGTACCCAACACCCAGCACCCAGTGTCCATCGGTGGTAACCTTTGAACCTTGAACCCCTGAACCCCTGAACCCTTGAACCTTGAACCCTGAACCCTTGAGCCCTGAACCTTTGAACCTTGAACCCTTGAACCCTGAACCTTTGAACCTTGAACCCCTGAACCCTGAACCCTGAACCTTTGAACCTTGAACCCCTGAACCCTGAACCGCTGAGCACCAAGGTAATTTATGGCTGACAAGATCCTCGAAATCGAAAATATCAAAGTGCGCTATTCAGGCATGCCGGTTTTGCAGGGTGTCTCTTTATCCGTTCATGCAGGTGAGACTGCATGTGTTATAGGGTCCAACGGTGCCGGCAAATCAACTTTGTTGCGGGCAGTGATGGGAACGCAACCGGCCTTTGAAGGCCGTATCCTGTTTAAAGGCCGGGAGATCCAGAAACTTCGCACAGAAGCTATTGTCCGCATGGGCATTGTTTATGTCCCGGAAGAAAAGATGCTCTTTGGTCCCCTTTCAGTCGAAGAAAACCTCTCCCTGGGGGCCTATATTCTCAATAACGTGCAAAAGGTACAGCAAAAACTTGAGTTTGTTTATAACCTCTTTCCCAAATTAAAAGAACGTCGCCATCAGCCGGCTTCCACCCTGTCCGGCGGCGAGCAGCAAATGGTGGCCATAGGTCGTGGTTTGATGTCCGGACCTGAACTCCTGATGCTGGACGAACCTTCATTAGGCCTGGCCCCCCTACTGGTGGATGAGGTATTAGACACTGTCCGTAAACTCAAAGAAGAAGGCATCACCATCCTGCTGGTGGAACAAAATGTGCGTGAGGCCCTGGATCTGGCCGACCGGGGATATGTCCTGCAGACCGGCAGAATTGTCGCCCAGGGCTCCGGCAAAGAATTGCTTGAAAGCGATATCTTCCGGGAAGCCTTTTTAGGGATTTGAACATTAGAATTTATAATTGCCCTTCGACTCTGCTCAGGACCGTAAGCCTGTCGAACGGCTGGTCGAACCGTTTCCTCTTTCGTTATCCGAATGAAAACAAAAGATGGACCGCAATATGTTGGGTCCGCCACTTTTTTATGGCAATCTGTGAAGTAAAGATTAGATAGAAACATAGTTGATGGATAATGTCGCAAATCAACCGCGCGGCTTTTGCCGGCTGAATTTGCATGGTTAGCTCTTATCATATGAGATTTATTTTGTTCTTCCTTACAGGCCAAAGATAAAATTCAGATAACAGCTTAAACCCTACACCGACAACTCCGTCTCTCGTATAAAGCACCCATGCATAATGGGTATCATACATACTTGTTGTTGAAGACCAGTAAAATTCCTGAACATTAATAAATAGTAATAAATGATAGAATCGATTAATGCGCCAGTCGCGCCCACAGGCCGAAAACCCATATCCGTTTCTCATCCGGGTTGAGAGCCGGGTCGATGATCAACTGTACGTCTGGAGTGATTGCCAGGTTCTGGGTCAGCTGCAGCCGATAAAAGAGTTCAGCGGTGTACTGGTCATCCAGCAACGTTCCCTAAATTCCTCAACGTTTTAAGGCCATGAGACGGTGGAAGATACCTTTGACGGTCGGCGTGAGACGACCCCGGTTGTATGCGTCACCGCATTGACGAATGCCTTCGGCCGCAGTCGGATAAGGGTGAATTACATTGGCCAGCTTGCCAAGACCCATCCCGCTTTGCATCGCCACGGTGATCTCGCTGATCATATCGCCGGCATGGCTGCCGACAATCGTCGCCCCAAGAATTTGGTCTGTACCCTGCTTCACGTGAATCTTCACAAAGCCTTCGGTCTCACCGTCGACAATACCCCGGTCAACGTCTGAAAACTCGCGTGTGAACGTCGCAAACGCAATATTGCGTTCTTGCAGGTCCTTTTCGTAGAGCCCCACATGTGCCACTTCGGGCTCTGTGTATGTGGCCCATGGAATGAGCAGGTTTGAGAATTTGTCACGGCCAAAGAACAGGGCGTTGCGGATCACCAGGCGTGCCCCAAAGTCCGCCATGTGCGTAAACTGGTACTTGCTCGCCACATCGCCCACGGCGAATACATCGGGGTTGGTGGTTTGCAGCCGGTCGTTGACCTTGACGCCCATGCGCTCGTCGTATTCCACGCCGGCATCCTCCAGACCAAGCCCCTTGACAGCCGGCTTACGTCCTGTGGCGATCAACAGCGCGTCAAATTCCAGCGTACGTTCTCCACTGCCGTTTTCCAAAACCACCGTCACCGGAGGTTTTCCGCCCCGGCTCTCCACGCCCTTGTAATTGACATTATACGCGAAGGTGACACCGTCTCGGCGCAATGAGTTCTCCACAATCTTGGCCGCGTCCGGGTCCTCTTTGGGCAGAATCTTGTCGCTGCGCGAAAACACCGTCACCTGTGAACCGAAGCGCTGGAACGCTTGGGCCAATTCGAGCCCGATAGGGCCCGCGCCGATAACGCCCAGGCGCGCAGGCAGTTCCGTCAAGTTGAATATCGATGCATTGGTGAGGTACGGCACTTGCTGAAGGCCCGGAATATTGGGAATGGCCGCCGTACCGCCTGTTGCCACCACCGCTTTGGCAAAGGTGAGCGTTTTGCCGTTGACTTCGATGGTATTCTTGCCGGTAAATGTGCCCTTGCCGATAAAGACGTCCACGCCAAGTTTCTCGCTGTAGCGCTTGGCCGAGTCGACCGGTGCAATGCTTGCGCGCAGCCGGCGCAGACGTTCCATGACAAAACCAAAGTCGACCGAAACCTCGCCGTTGACTTTAACGCCGAACGTAGATGCGTTGCGCACAGCCGCCGCCGCCTTGGCGCACCGCAATAGTGCTTTGGACGGCACGCAGCCCACCGTCAGGCAGTCACCACCCAGCAAATGAGATTCAATGAGCGCCACACGGGCACCAACGCCCGCTGCGCCCGCCGCAGAAACCAAACCGCCGGCACCGGCACCGATAACTACCAGGTTGTATGAGGGCTTGGGAGTTGGGTCCACCCATCCCTTTGGATGCAGAAGATCAAGAAATTCGGTATTGTGCTTATCGAGCGGTGAGATACCGCAAGCTTCGAGGTCAACCTGGGAAAATGAAGCCAGATCCGGATCGCGTTTAGGAATTTCGGCCTGAAGCGTTAGGATTTTGTCTTCCCCCGACGTGAGCGGTGCAACAAAATCCGCCCAGCTGACGGCGCTGCCATCGGGTTTGCGTGCCACGGTGCCGTGGTCCTCATCCGACACGAAGCGATAGAACAAGTTCTCGTTCTCAAAAGGGTGTGCATCCAGTACATGATGAAACACACCCGCATTCAACATCATGTTGCCGATGCGCACGGCGTCGTCTTCGTCGCCGGCAATCCCCTCCTGAACGAGTTGTGCAACCGCCTCGCTGCCGACAAAACATTTTGGGTAAGTCTTTGATGGGAATCCGTATTTGCGGTCTCGAATATCGAGGACACTCTTCACGCGTGCGGTCAATTCTTCGAGATCTGTGTTATCGAAGGACGCCTCTTTGTCATTATGCTTTTCAGTTGTCATGGTTTTATCTCCTATTGTCACATTTGCTGCGTTAAGCGGAAAAACAATATTCAATCCCCGATAGCATATAGGTCCAAGTTAGTTCGCTTCGCTCACAATTGGAATAATGGAATATTGGAATCGTGGCCTCCGGCTCGTAGGGTAGCGCCTACGCCTCGGAGAGAATGATGGGTTTAAAGAAAACAGAATTCAAAGCGTATATTATTGCATTGATTTTCTTGTTTTGATGGAGTAATTTATTGGGCAAAAAGCAAAATATAGATGCTTGATGAGCATCATCAAAAAATGTAGCTGCAACATTTTTTGCAGAGATAAGATTGCGCAAAATGTATTTGAATCGCCTCTATCCGCCGGTAGCAAACCCGGGATACAACGTCATGCCGCCGTCCACAAATAAGCTGATGCCGTTGACATAATCAGCATGATCGGAGGCCAGCCACACGGCGGCCCGCCCGATATCTTCGGGCTCGCCGATACGTTTGTAAGGCACCAGCGTCATCAGCGCTTCATAGGCTTCAGGGGTCTGCCAGGCATCGGTGTTGATCGGTGTGCGAATAGCGCCCGGGGCAATACTGTTGATCCGGATGCGGTAAGGCGCCACCTCCTGGGCGATGCTTTTCATCATGAGCATCACACCGCCCTTGCTGGCGGCATAGTTCACATGGCCGGCCCACGGGATGACCTCATGCACCGAACTCATGCAGATGATTTTGCCGGCCGCGCAGGAGACTTCCGGTACCACGCCGCGACGCTTGAATTCGCGCACCGCTTCACGGGCACAGAGGAACTGGCCCGTCAAGTTCACATTGATTACCAGATTCCACTGGTTCAACGTCATCTCGTCAATCGGGGCATCCTGCTGCAGTCCGGCGTTGTTGATCAGAATGTCGATGGTCCCCAACTCGGCTTTCATTTTCTCAAACATGGCCGATACTTGATCTTCCTGGGAGACGTCGGCCTGGTGGGCAAAGGCGCGACTGCCGCTCTTTTCGATCTCCGCGACCACCTCTCGAGCCTGGTCTTCTCCGCGCACGTAGTTGACCACCACGTCGGCCCCGGCTTTACCCAGCTCAATTGCGACCGCTTTTCCGATACCCGAGCTGGAACCGGTAACCAGTGCTTTTTGTCCCTTTAATACCTTCTCCGCCTGACATTGCGGCATCACGATTTTTGGATATTTTTCTGCACTCACCGTGTTGTCTCCTTTTTAAGCCCATTTTTGTTTCTCTACCAGTTAGGTACAATTATGACTCGTGACGTCATAGGAATAAAAACGGGATGACTTTGTAAAAGCAGATTGAGCATATTTTCACCATCCCAGCTCTGCACCAAAGACGCATCGTTTTTAATTTAATCCTTATCCTCCCATCCGCCCGATTGTTGAATAAGCTTGGCCACAAGCCCCGTCCAGCCGGTCTGATGGGAGGCGCCCAACCCGGCACCGTTGTCACCGTGAAAGTACTCGTGAAACAAAATGTGGTCCCGCCAGTGAGGATCATCCTGAAATACGCGCTGCCCACCGTAAATCGGACGTTCGCCGTCGCCATTGCGCAGGAACATTTTGATCAAGCGCCGGGACAGTTCGGTGGCCACCTCAGCGAGATTCATCATGCGCCCTGATCCGGTTGGACATTCCACTTTAAGAGAGTCTCCGTAGTAGTGATTGAATTTCTGCAGGGATTCGATCAGCAGGTAGTTGATGGGAAACCAAATCGGCCCACGCCAGTTGGAATTGCCGCCGAACAGCCCGCTTTCGGACTCGGCCGGCTGGTAGTTAATGCTGTGAGTCTGGCCGTCCACGTAGAATTTGTATGGATTTTCCTTGTGAAATTTGGAAACCGAGCGGATACCGTATTCGGATAAAAATTCGTTTTCATCCAACATCGGCTTCAACGTCTTTATCAGGCGCTCGCGATTGACGATCGATAGCAACCGCCGCGAATGTTCTCCTGGAGATTTAACACAGGCCACGTTGCCACTGTCCCGCAGGTAGACCCGATTTTCAAAAAACCAGTTTAAGCGCCGTTTGAAGTCCGGTAGACTTTCAACCAGCTCATGCTCCAGGGTTTCCACGGCCAGCAGCGGCATGAGGCCCACCAGGGATCGAACTTTCAACGGAACGATGCCGCCGTCCGGCAGATGCAACACATCATAGAAAAATCCGTCTTCTTCGTTCCACAGGCCCATTCCGCCGCGGTAGGCATCGGTCATGGCGCGGGCAATCCGCAGAAAATGCTCAAAAAATTTACTGGCCGTGTCCTGATAGACCGGGTTGTCTTTGGCCAGCTCCAGTGCAATTTTCAGCATGATCAGGCTGTAGAATCCCATCCAGGAGGTCCCGTCGGACTGATCGATATGGCCTCCGGTGGGCAGCGGCGCACTGCGGTCGAACACGCTGATGTTGTCCAGGCCCAGGAATCCTCCCTGGAAAACGTTGTTACCCTCAGCGTCCTTTTTATTGACCCACCAGGTGAAATTCAACAGCAGCTTGTGAAATATTCCCTCGAGAAACGCACGGTCGGCTGTCCCCTGCTGTTTGGCGTCGATTTTGTAAACCCGCCAGGCCGCCCAGGCATGCACCGGAGGGTTGACGTCACCAAATTTCCATTCGTAGGCCGGCAGTGCGCCGTTCGGGTGCATGTACCATTCGCGGGCCATTAGATCGAGCTGTCTTTTAGCAAAATCAGCGTCCACAATGGCCAGCGGGATGCAGTGAAATGCCAGATCCCAGGCTGCATACCACGGATACTCCCATTTGTCGGGCATGGAGATAATGTCGAAGTTGTTGAGATGCTCCCATTCACTGTTGCGCCCGTGGCGGCGTGACTCCGGGACCGGCGGCAAGCCGGGATCGCCCTGGAGCCACTGCTCGATATTGTAATAAAAAAATTGTTTCGTCCATAGCATGCCGGCCAGGGCTTGTCGCTGCGCGCGCTTTTCGTCTTCACTCAGGCCCGGCTTTTGAATTGCATTATAAAATTCATCTGCTTCGGCCTGCCGTTGTGCGAAAATCGTATCGAATTCGGTAAAGGGGTTCTCATGACGGGTGTCGGCCAAACGCAGCCGAATGGTACGCGACATACCCGGATCGATATCGCCGCTGAAAAGCGCTGCGACCTTGGTGCCTTCCCGGGCCGGGTTGACGGCATCTTTCTCACCGTTAATCAGGTAGCGATGAAAGGCATCTTTGACATGCGGGTTACCGTTGGGGGAGTTGTCAAATCGTGCGAAGTTGGTTTCGTTGTTTGTGAAAAGCAGATCATCCGCGTTTTCAGCGTACAGGTAATAGGCGCCGGCAGTCGGATGCTTAATCTCCACCATGGCAAGGTTGGCGGGTCCCTTGATCTGTTTTAGATGCGGGCTTGCCGGCAACGTCGTTCATCGGGGCCGTTTTCGTAGCCCCAGGACCAGGTGTTGCGAAACCAAAGGCTGGGCAGCGCCACGCATTTGGCAACCTCCGGCCCCACAGTTGGTCAACGTAATTCTGGCCACTAGATCTTCCCTGGCCCGATTTGGCGTACTCAATCATGACATCAAAATAGCGATCGCCGTCAAAAACACCGGTATCCAACAGCTCATACTCGAAATCAAAAAATCCCCGACGCCGGCTCTCAGACACAAGATCGGCATAAGGGTACTCCGCCTGGGGGTACTTATAAAGCATCTTCATGTAGCTGTGAGTGGGGGTGCTGTCTAAATAGAAGTAATATTCCTTGACATCCTCGCCGTGAGTTCCTTCGGATCCGGTCAGACCAAACATGCGCTCTTTCAGGATCGGATCTTTACCGTTCCACAGTGCCAGGGCGAAACAAATATGCTGATAGCGGTCCGAGATCCCGGCGATGCCGTCTTCGCCCCATCGGTAGGCCCGACTGCGGGCGTGATCGTGCGGGAAGTATTCCCAGGCGCTGCCATCGGCGCTGTAGTCCTCGCGGACGGTACCCCAGGATCTTTCGCTGAGATAGGGTCCCCATTTTTTCCAATTTGCTTTGCGATGGCGGTATTCGTCAAGTCGTTGATGTTCGGCTGTGATTTTCATATCGAGACTCCTGGAACCTATCGAATCATGACAAAAACTTTTAGTGAAGTAGTCAGGTTAGCCCACAACTTAGGAATGAAAAAAGAATAGACAAAAATTAATTACTTAAGATATAAGATTAATACAGTTTTCTATTAATGCAAGTGACGGGGAATTATGGGCTTAGTGATAGAAAAACCCTATATTTCGAAGGGGCGAAATTATTGCGAAGATGGGTTCATGGCAGATACATTTAACCTCTGAATTGAGCGGCGCGCGTCAGCGCGGCCGGCCCTGAAGGGACGTACTCGAATGATTTGTTAGAACTTGACAATTATGGACAGACCACGTTTCTTTTCATTAATTGTGGTCTGTCCCGGTTATTCACTGGTTATTCAAACCCGGGCTATAATTCCTTTTTAATCTGCTCGATAGTCTGATCGGTTGTTTTAACTGAATTTGCAATCATTCTAACATTCACCATTGCTGATGCATATCCATCCAAGCCGGGTAATTGAGCCGCTGCGACCGCATCAGAAACAACCAGCACTTCAAAACCTTGCTCCATAAATTCTCTCATGTGTGATTCTGTGCATAGGTTTGCTGACATTCCTGCAAGAATTATCTGATCAATGCCTCTTTTGCGTAGCTGCAATACCGTGTCATTTGAATCTGGTCCATAAAGCTTATGAGGACTTGAAACATAAGTCTTACCATTGTTGATGTACTTCTTGTATTGGGGCAGCCCACAACTTAGGAATGAAAAAAGAATAGACAAAAATTAATTACTTAAGATATAAGATTAATACAGTTTTCTATTAATGCAAGTGACGGGGAATTATGGGCTTAGTGATAGAAAAACCCTATATTTCGAAGGGGCGAAATTATTGCGAAGATGGGTTCATGGCAGATACATTTAACCTCTGAATTGAGCGGCGCGCGTCAGCGCGGCCGGCCCTGAAGGGACGTACTCGAATGATTTGTTAGAACTTGACAATTATGGACAGACCACGTTTCTTTTCATTAATTGTGGTCTGTCCCGGTTATTCACTGGTTATTCAAACCCGGGCTATAATTCCTTTTTAATCTGCTCGATAGTCTGATCGGTTGTTTTAACTGAATTTGCAATCATTCTAACATTCACCATTGCTGATGCATATCCATCCAAGCCGGGTAATTGAGCCGCTGCGACCGCATCAGAAACAACCAGCACTTCAAAACCTTGCTCCATAAATTCTCTCATGTGTGATTCTGTGCATAGGTTTGCTGACATTCCTGCAAGAATTATCTGATCAATGCCTCTTTTGCGTAGCTGCAATACCGTGTCATTTGAATCTGGTCCATAAAGCTTATGAGGACTTGAAACATAAGTCTTACCATTGTTGATGTACTTCTTGTATTGGGGCATCCAATCTGATCCAGAGCCGTCAAAACCCGTAAGATCTAATTGGCCTGCTCGCTCAAACATATGCAGGTGGTGCATAGCCGCTTCAAGTGCGCCACCATGCTGCCAATCAAGGTCAGTCGGGAAGTAGTAATGCGGAGAAATAAATAAAGGAATGTCCATTTCACCCGCAATTTTCATCAAACGATCTATGTTTTCGACAGTGTTATTTTCTGTAACGTTCTTGCCAACCAAATGCCATGTAACACCTTTTGGGCTAAGGAAATCAATTTGTGGATCGGTAATGACAATTGCAGTATGGCCCTTTACGAACTTGACACCCGGATCCGGAAGACCTTCAGCGTTAGCGGAACTGGTTAGAATAAAAAAAGCTACAGTTATTACTGTTGATATTTGAGTTGATTTTTTCATATTATACACCTTTGTTTGAAGTGATTTTAGATTTATTCTCTTGCATCAAGCCAACAAAAGAAAATTTAACATATTAAGCTCTACCATCTTTTGGCCCTTATCAAGTTAAAAATATTTATTAGAAGCTTCCAGCCCTATTCAAAGTGTAAATATCTGAAGGTGGGATTTGGAGAGATCAAAAATTTTGATGGATGTGCTGGCGCAATATGAAATTTTGGGATTTTGTAGATTGGGTTTAAATCGGCTGGAATTTTACCGAACCAAAACTTAAGATATCATGACAGAAAACCAAATATCAAAGATCGCTGGTTTCATTTTACAGGATTTGCAGGGTATGATAATTTTCATATAAAAAAAAACGGCAAATCCCTTTGTAGAAAATGGATAAACAAAGAACACCAAAGCAGATCATTCATTTAGCTCCTGCTCTAACAACAGACCTCATAATTTACTCTGAAAACAGCTCTTTTTATTTTGCAAATATGGCATAAATCCATATTTACAACCACTTAACTAACCAACTAATCAACCAATCAACGATATCTGTAGTTGGGACAATTCCAGATGTATTAGAACGACAGTCTACAAGCGTGCTTTTTTGAATGACTCATTTTTTAAGGTGTTGTAAAGGTCAAATGCTTTCTCGGGAGTCTCATTGTCGTGAACGACAGCTTTTACTGCCTGTATCCTTGTTTAACTATCAGAACCGGCCGATGCCAACGATCGCAGGATAAAATAGCATGAGGTGGCGCCTGCATCCTGGTGCCCGATGGTTCTCTCGCCCAGGCGACTGGCACGGCCCATCTTCGCCATCATGTCCTGTGTGGATTGCATCCCCTTTTTGGCGACTTGCTCAAAATTCGCCAACGCTTCCGGCAGGGATTGGCCTTCTTGCTCGCTTTCTTCCAGGGCCCTGATCGCAGGCGCCAGAGTGTCGAGCAGGGTTTTATCGCCCGGGCTGGCTTTGCCGATATCCAGGATGCCCTGTTCGGCTGCCTGAAACATGCGAACCAGATCACCCAAACCCAACTCGCTTTTCCCGGAGCACTCCGGGGCCATTTTAAGAAAGAAGGTTCCATAGAGGGCTCCCATGGCGCCTCCCACGGAGTTTAACACCACCATGCCGACCTTATTAAACAGCGTGTTCATATCCGCAAAGGTGCTTTCGGCCAGCTTTTTTTTGACTCCCCGGAAGCACTTGGCCATGTTGACGCCGTGGTCGCCGTCACCGATGGCCCCGTCGAGTTCTGACAGGTATTCTTTTTCAGCTTCAATGGTATCGCACATCGCTTCCAGTGCACGCAACATCTGGGGTGTTGTGATGGTTTCGGTCATAGCTGTAATATCCTTATATGAAACTACGCCAAAATGGCACGGTTTTCTTGATGATTAAACTGGCCGCTTCGATGGTCGGACCTGGATTAAACAGCAAACAGATTGAACGTCGAACATCGAACGTCGAATATTGATGACGCTACGCTTTATCTAATTTTAAACAAGCGAACCGCAGCTTGCAACGAACCCTTCTGCGAGCTCAGGGCTTGAGCACGTCGAAAGCAGCCGAATCGAATTTCGAAGGGAAGCTTCGCTCGTGCAGCGCTTCCAGCCCGTAGGCTTCTATCCCCGTATGCTTACAGGCCGGAGGCGCAGGCGCTTGCACCGCGTGTTGCTCAGTTCTTTTAATAAAATTGACAGAATTCATTATTCGATGTTGGACGTTCAATGTTCGATGTTCGACGTTCGAAAGTTTCTTTTCCGATCAGACTGGCCGTTTTTTTTGGTCAGAGGCGGTGCTCGTATGAAACTACACCATTTATTACAAAAATGTAGTTTTTTTCTGATTAAACCGGCCGATTTTCAGGCCGGCGGCGCCGCTTGTCTCCGAATAAAAAAACGTTTAGGGAGATTGAGCATATTTACACAATTGGGAACTTACTTAATGTTGGTCGGCTATTTCCCGGTTACACTATCACTTTAAAACACGGCGTATCTGCCGGGGCTGCCAATAGCTCTTTTAATTCATCATCAAGCTTCATCAGGGTTACCGAAAAGCCCGCCATTTCCAGGCCGGTGAAAAATTCACCGACATAGGAGCGGCCGACCCAAATTTCTCTTTCATCCAGCATCTGTTTGACTTTGCGGTAGCAGATGTATAATTCAAGCTGCGGTGTCCCGCCCAGGCCGTTGATCAGGACGGCCACCTCGTCGCCGGCTTTATACGGCAGGTCGTTGATCACTTCCAGGGTCATTTTTTCGGTGATTTCATCGGCGCTCATCGTTTTAATTTTAGCGGTTCCGGCCTCACCATGATGCCCAACAGCATATTCCATTTCATCTTCAGCCAGGGTAAAGGTGGGTGAGCCTTTGGCCGGCACCGTGCAGGGGGATATGGCCACACCCAGGGTGCGGGTGTTGGCGTTGACCTTTTCCACCGCGGCTTTACATTCTTCCAGACTGCCGCCGGCAGCAGCCTTGGCACCGGCCACCTTCCAGCCGAAGAAAGCGCCGACCACACCCCGGCGTTTGTGGGCTTCTTCCTTGGGCCCCGAGCCCACATCATCGGTGCAGATCACCTGCTCAACCGGTATGCCGGCGGCTTTGGCCATGTCGGCAGCCAACTGGAAGTTCATCACGTCCCCGGCATAATTTCCCAGCAGCAAGAGCACGCCTTTACCACCATCGGCCGCCTTGGCGGCCTCAAAACAGGCTAGCGGAGGAGGGGAGGTGAAGATCTCACCCACCGCAACAGCATCCAGCATACCCGGGCCGATAAATCCGACAAAGGACGGTTTATGACCGGAACCGCCGCCGGTGATAACGCCCACTTTGCCTGCCACCGGGGCATCAGCTCTGACAACGGTCCGCACGGCATCCAATTTACGGACATATTTTTTGTGGACATCCAAGAAACCTTCCAACATCTCATCAACCACATCGTAAGGATCATTTATGAACTTTTTCATATTTTTTCCCTTTCTTCGTACCTCCAACGGCTTGTTAAGGTGTTTTCGGAGCGCTATTGCGTACTGGCTCCTCTGGCTATTTCTCGTGCTCCTGCGCGTAGTCACAAATTCTTTGAATTTTGGGTTCCGAGCGGCCGCCGGGTGTGTATTCCGAGTTGATCCAGATGGACACCAGGCGTTTGGCGAGTTCCACTCCCGTGACCTGTTCCCCCAGGGTCATGATGTTGACGTTGTTACTTTTTATCGAACGCTCGGCGGAATAGGCATCCGAGCAGAGGGCGGCGTAAGCCCCGGGTACCTTGTTGGCGGCAATGCTCATGCCGATCCCGGTGCCGCACATCAATATCCCGCGATCGTGTTTGCCCGCTGCGACTGCTTCAGCCACGTCAATGGCCACATTGGCATAAATCGGATCGTCGCTGCCGTAATCTTCGCATTCATAACATAGTTCGGCCAGGTGCTTAATGAGGGCCTTTTTGAGCCCGGCGGCATTGGGATCACAGCCGATTGCTATTTTTTTCATATTCTCTTCTCCACTTTCATGGTTTCTAAATAATAACAGAAAACACCCGCCTAATCGATGCTAACATGGTTACAGGTTGGCCCGTTAACCAGTTGTCCAGTTCTAAGCACATATAGAATTCATCGCGAACGGGCACACCGGTTAACCGATTGACCGACGAACCGGCTAACGGACAAAACCGGCGATCACCTTTTTTACAAAATTGACGGAACCGGTCATCACCTTTCGGATTTGCACCAGATCAACCGGTCGCGCAGCCCTGCGGGGCGAGGCATCCGGCGCCCGGCGGACTCTCAACGGAATCTCCAGCGAAAGTGGCACGGGCTCAGAGCCGGCAACCAATTGCTTTAAAACCGTCCGGTAATCGATGCAGCCCTTGCCGATCTCAGTAAAATACCAGCCGGAGTCATCCGTGGCCACATCTTTTATATGAAAATGAGCCGTCTGTGCCAGCACATGTTTATAGTCCTCTTCCGGTTTAATTTTGCCAAAGCAATGGGAAAGCAGATTGCCGAAATCGTAGTTGATTTTCACCGATTCCAAACCGATCTCTTCAACGGCGCGGGCGGCCGGGTTCGGCCGAATCGATCACGTTGGCCTTGCCGTCACCCGGATTTCTCAAGGGCGATTATCATATCCAGGGCCTCGGCCGTGCGTCCCAAAACCGCAATATTTTCCATGAAGCGGATCTTATTTTGCTGTGAGGCGGCATTTGAGATAATATATTTCGCCCCCACGTTTTTGGCAAACGTCATCCGCCGCTTGAAAATATCCACAGCGCCCTTCCGGGCCAGATCCATATGCGAGGAAAAAGACAGGCACTCCAAATGGAACCTGGCCAGAAGTGCCCGGATCTTAGCGGCATTTTCTTCATTGAAATATGCTTCGGTAAACGGAGCCGTGTAGCCTTCTATAAACGCGATTTCTACCAAATCCACACCGGTCTCTGATATTTCGCCAAGAACGACGTCAAGATCATAGCCGTCGTAAGCTGCCGTGCTGATGATTAAGGGGTTGTTCATAGGGGATCAGATATCGTTGATTGGGTGATTAGTTGATTGGTTAAATGGTTATAAATATTGGTTTATCCCATATTGGCAAAATAAAAAGAGCTATTTTCATAGTTAATTTTGAGGTCCGGGATTATAGCTTTCCCAAAGATAGTTCCTCAAATTCAGCAGTCCTGGCACATTGGACTTGGTAGAAGTAGTCAGTGCTTCCGATCTGACCGCCTTTAAATGCCATCTCCAGTCCATTGAATTCCGGTTTGTTGCTGAATACATAGCAAAGCGGCGCAGCGATGCCGATCGGTTTTGAAACTTGTAACGCTTCAATTTGAAGAAATTGCTGTATCCTGCCGGCGGTATCCCCTCCGGCGATCACCAGCCTTTTCACCCGGGAACTGCATATGATCTCACACACCATATCACCCAATTGATGACCGAGCGTTTGGTTGGCCTCGGTATCCGTCAAAGACAATTTTACGGTTATCTCCTTCATGGCTTTTATTCGCCCATCCTGCGGACCGATAGCGGTGTGCAGGATGACGGAGTGACCATTTGCCAATGCTTCGACGGCCCGGGCAACAATTTTTTGTTTTGCGGAAACTTGCTTATCGGAATCCAGCAGTTCCTGGGGATGGATTGCGACATCAACAAAGCCATTTTTTCGGGCCCATCGTATCTGCTCTCCGGTTACGGTGGCACAGCTTCCTGAGAGGACCAGAAGGGGTCCCCTGTCAGTCCCCACTTTATCGGGTGAACGCACTTTGTCGCACTCTGGCAGGAGTCCGACCTCATTCCAAGCAGCCGCCAGGCCGTATCCTAACTCCTGAGATCCTACAAAAAACAACGGTTTAATTTTAGAGGTTCTGGAAAAAATCGTTCCACAGATTGTGTTTAGATCATTATCAGTGATACAATCGAAAAAAATGATCGACAATCCGGCGGCAATAAATTTATCGATTTGTGAATTTATCCGCGCCGGCCCTGCGTTTATGTCCAGGATATTAATAAGGCCACTTTTAAATTCGGTCTGTTTGGCCAGATGCCTGCGCAGATCCGCTTCCTGCATAGGGGTTACCGGGTGTTTGGACATGGACGGATGGCGGTCCAGACGAAAGATTTCCCCGCCGCCCACGGCTGCAAAATGGTTGCCGAACACCGTATGACGTCCGAGTTTCGGTGCCGCCGCAAGCACCGGTACAAATTCCGGCGAGAAGGTTTCCAGGCCGAGCTCAATTGCCTTGCCGATGTTGCCCACCCGGACGGAAGAATCAAAGGTGGAGCATACCTTATATAGATAGATGGGGGCCCGATAAGACTCCATGACAAGAAACACCGGTGTTAACGCCTGCTTGATGACATCGGTGGGCAGCGTACGCGCCGTGCCCGAGATTCCCACGGCCCGCACCAAGGGGAAGTGACGTTTCAGGTAGGACGGTGAAGGCGGGTTGGTAAAAATGACCGTGGGCACCCCTGACTGAGTTAAGGTTTCGGCGGTGGCCGTCGTACCGCTGAAGTCATCTCCATAAAACCCAATCAGTATTCTTTCGTCATCCATGGGTTTATACCCCGCCCCAGGCTTCAATGGCCACCCTCAACTCCTGGCCCAACTCTTCGCTTTCCAATCTTCCGTATTTCATCATCAGATCGATCCCCTGCCGGAATGCTCTGGCCCCGGCCGCCGCCCCCATGGGATGAGCGTGAATGGCTCCGCCGGCTCCGATAATAAAATCAAAGCCCAGGTCGTTGAATAGTTTGGGGATATGTCCCTGCTTGATGGCGCCGCCGGCAATGGGCCAGACTCCGGGCATGTCATGAAAGGGGCTTCTGAGGCCATGGACGATCTGGATATACTTTGTATAATTGAGTGAAAATTTCCCGTAAGGTGTGGGAATACAGAGCAGATCCACGCCGGCCAGCCGAGCCAGTTTGCCGTACAGCAGAGCGGAACTGATTCCGTGCCAGGGACTGGCATACAGTGCTCCGCCGAAATCAAGGTGCGCCAAAATCGGAACTTTTATTTTGGGGTTGCGGCAAAGGGAGGTGATGAGCCCCAGGCCCGCCGGCAGGTAGTTTACCAGCAGGGCATTGGCCCCGATGTCTACCGCCGCCTCCGCCATTTTAATGCATCTTTCGGGTTCGTCGGTGACGTTCACCGCATACAGCTTTTTTTCCCCCGTCTCCTTTTCGGCTTTTCTCAATTGGGGCAGGTAACGTTCGACACGTTGTAACACCGGTGACAGTTCCGTATTTCCCAACACTTCATCATCTTTGATGATATCCGTTCCCCCCGAGGCGGCCTGGTAGAGCAATTCAGCTCCCTGCTCCGGAGTGATTCCGGTTGAAGGTTTTACCATATTGTTTAACAGGGGCCTTGCAGGTACGCCCAGCAGCTTACGGATACCGCGGATTCCAAAACGCGGCCCCGGGAATTGTTTAACAAAGTTCTTCGGAAACTGGACATCCAGCAACTTGATGTCCCCGATCATGGAAATATTGCCGAAAATGGTGGTCAGCATCATCGGAATCTGGGGACCGAAATTTTGCCAGGGAAATCCAAGGCGGATAATGAACGTGCGGGCGCCTTCCGGGGAATTGGTGAATTGCTCTGTATCCGGTATTTCATATATGCTAAGCACCTTGCCGCGGAATCTTTCAATCACATCTGCGTTTTCGCCCGGCACACGGATCCAGGTTCCGGTGGTTTGCTCAGCGGCCATCATAACGGCCAGCTTTAGAATCTCTTCGGGATCCTTTAGCTCTTTTCGCAGAAGATATGTTCCAATGAGATAATCTTCAGCATTGGGACTTTCCGGTAAAATAAAATGATCTAAATCGATCATTGGTCTCATCCTTATTTTGGTTCTTCACACAAAAGAGTGCAAGTTATTTACCACGGGAGTCAAATCTTATTGACCAGCCTTTAAATGCCTAAAATGCGCTAAAATGCCTAAAGTGCCTAAAATTAAGGAATTCTGTCCATTTTAGTTGGATTCCCCCGCTACTATAAACGTTTAAAGGAGACAGAAAAAACCATTAGGAATATGAACTAATAAACTTTTGGGCACAAAGCTAATAATTAGCAAAAAGTTCACCATTGCCCATTGGAAATTAAATCGATCGTGCTGAAAGCACTTTCCACAATTTTAGGCACTTTAGGCATTTTGAATTTTAGGCATTTGTTGAGCGAAACTTTACGCTGGATAAACTACATACTAAATTTCAGGCATACATTTCTGAGAGGAGCCCTTATTTTATACCCATAATCATGCGAGCCTTGTCCGGCGCCACGACTTCCCGTCCGACGGACCGCGCAGCGCGGGCCACCTCTTCAACCAGCTCCGCGTTAGACCGGGCGCGCTTCCCCGAGGATAGAAATGGTCCATCCTCATAACCGACCCTGACGTGACCGCCTTTTTCCAGGGCCCTCATAAAATCTTTAACGCCTTTGGCATGGTGACGTGTCAAAAACCAGATGCTGTTATCAGGGAGTTCCTGCAAAAAAATGTCAAGATATCTGTCCTGGTACGGCAACGCATTGGGGACATCCAAAACAAGGCCAAAGGTATACGGTGGTGAAATTAGATCTTTGTTTGCAAGTTTAGGCACACAGCTGAAATGAGAAAGATCGAAACAGTCGAGAAAGGGCACCAGATTTTTTTTCTTCAATTGTTCAGCATACAGGAATATGTCAGCAATTTTGTTATTATAGACACCATCCCACAAGTTGATGGAACCCAGATTCAAGGACCCCATCTCGACACCCGGTACAGTAAAAGAGGCGCATCGTTGTTCCAGGGTGTGTTCCGGTGCACCGCCGGTAGAGCCTTCTATGATGATGGGACAATGGGCATGAATTTTTTCGATATCCCTTTGAAAAAGACCTGTATCTATCGATTGTAAACCGTTTTCATCCCGTACATGCAGATGGCCGATTGCGGCGCCTGCGTTATAAGAATCTATAATTTCCTGGGCAACATCCATTTTGCCGGGAAATTTTTCTTCCTGCTTTTCCCCCGGATAGGGTGCCACGCATATAATTAATTCATCCATTGCAATTTTTCCTTTCTTTATTTTAACGAGAAGATTTGGGACTCAATAAATTTCCATGTTTGCAGATAATCACTGCCTGCAATCAGTTTATTAAACTCTTCCAAATCGATTTGCTCCAGCAAATTCCATATTTTGTTGGAGATCCTGCTGTTGGCTTCAAAGGTTCCGGTGATGTCCCAGCGGGTCGGTGATGTATCAGAGGTCAGATAGTCATTGTAGTCGTATTTTTTCAGGTAATACAAAAACTCGACATACTCCAGAAAATGCTTGGTGCCGCAAAAATAATCCCAGTCCCATTTCCCATCGTTGTCATTGATGTGAACGTAGCATTTGTAAGGGCTTTCTGACAGCATTACAAATGCTTCGGCCGGATTTTCATTGCCGTACATGGAATGTCCGAAATCGAGGGTCACCCCCATGTTTTTGTTCTGGATATCGTTTAGCAGGCAAAGGGTCTTGGTCGCGGTGTCGACAAAACAGCGCCCCCTGGTTTCACTGGGCTTGTACTCAATAAAAAGCGGAATTTCCGGATTATGGGACCCTGCCTCGCCGAATGTTTCCACCAGGTATTGCCAGGTCTGGGCGTAGTCATACTGGAAAGAGAATTCATAGCCGTCGCCCAAAGGACAACAGGTTACTTTGTCGGCACCCACGGCCGCGGCAAAGTCTTTGGCCTCTTTGATAAACTGCACTGCCTTCTGGCGAATTTCTTTATTGTGAGACGTCAATCCACCGTTGCGAAACTCAGGTTCGGCTTTTACATTGACATTAACTGCGGCGATATTTAAGCCGTGCTTTTTCAGAAGCGCTTTGGTTAATTCCGGATCGTTGACCTCATAGGGATAAACAATTTCCACTCCGTCATATCCATTGATTTCCGTCATCAACTTAAATTTCTGATCCAGATCAAGGGGCTTGTTGTATTCGTGAAAACGATCTTTGGTTTTCGATAAAAAGCCGGTAATAATGGCCATTTTCAGCATTGCATCCTCCTAGTCCGGACAAGCCGGAATTGACTATTGACTATTGAAAATTGAATATTTGTGGATGTCGCTTTGCTCCGTCATCTTGATATAATTTTTTATTACTGAAAGAATTTCTTAAATATTCAAAAATCTTTCAATAAAAACTTCAGTTTTCCTCGGTTTTGGCGGCTCTGCGAGGAAATATTTTACTAACAATTTTATTTTTATAGCCCTTAAACAATGGAAACTGGCTTAACACTGTCCACACGATAATCAGAAACAGAATCAACGCAACCGGCCGGGTAAAAACCGGCATAAAACTTCCCTGGGATACCATCAAGGCTCTTCGCAGGTTTTCATCCGCCATGGGACCCAGTATAACGCCGATCACCAGCGGTGCGATGGGGTACCCCATTTCGATCAGAAAATAGCTGATAATACCCACCGGCAGCATGAGGTACAAGTTGTATAGGTTCATCCCCAGGGCATAGGAGCCGATGATACACAGGACTCCGATGATGGGCATAAAAATCTGGACCGGTATCCGCAGCACTTTGACCACCTGTTTGGCCAGCAGCATGCCCACCACCCACATCGCCAAAGATGCGAGCAGCAGAATCGCAGCCACCTCAATAATGAAATTCGGATGCTCAAATGTGATCATCGGCCCCGGGGTGATGCCGTGCAGCATAAGCGCCCCAAGCAGCATGGCCGCCGGCGGGCTGCCCGGAATGCCGAGATTCAAGAGCGGTATCATGGCGCCGCCGACGCAGGCGTTGTTGGCTACCTCCGTGGATAGTACCGCCGTGTATTCGCCCGTGCCGAATCGCTCCGGATGTTTGGATGCATTTTTAGCGACCCCGTAAGAAACCCAGGCGGCAATATCCTCGCCGATCCCCGGAACCGAGCCGATCCCGACACCGATCAGGGCGGATCGAACAATTTTGGGGATGTTTTTTACAATCGTGCCGAACTCCGGCAATATTCGCTGAAACTTCTGGGTCTCTCCCATCTGAAACCGGTCCTTGAGAACCTGTATAATCTGGGGAATCCCGAAGGCACCAATTAAAACGGGAACCACTTCTATGCCGCTGTCAAGTTCAGGGATGCCGAAGGTAAAGCGGGGATAGAACTGCAGCATGTCGCGACCCACACAGGCCAGAAACAGTCCCAGGAAACCGGATATCCAGCCCTTGATGACCAGATCCGGGCTGGTCAGGGTGCCGCTGATGATAATCCCGAAAAAGGCCAGGAGAAAAAATTCAAAAGATGTAAACTGGAGCGCAAAAAAAGATATCAACGGAGAAATACTGACCAGGAACAACATGCTGATAATTGTGCCGATGGCAGAAGCCGTGGTGGTCAGGCCGATGGCCCGGCCGCCCTCGCCTTTGCAGGCCAGCGGGTAGCCGTCCAGCGCGGTAGCCGCAGAGGCAGCCGTGCCGGGGATATTAATCAGAATGGCTGCATAGGAGCCCCCGTAAGTGCCACCGACATAAATAGCCAGTAAACAGAGCATAGCGGTTCCCGTGTCCATGCCGTATGTCAAAGTGGTTAAAAGCGCCACACCGAGGGTGGATGTCAGGCCCGGCATGGCCCCGAATATAATTCCCAAAATGACGGAACCAAAAAGAATGGCGATATGGAGCGGGTCCGATGCTATCTGAAAAACCGTTTGAAAATAGAATCCGATTCGTTCAAGTAGGATCATTGAATCTTTTTCCCTCCCTTAAAATTCGAAATACCAGAAGTAATCCATAACAGCTATAACCAGACCTTCGGACGGCATTAGCACCAGAAGAAAATATTTAAAGATCGTGCCAACAATAAAAGGAGAGATGAAGGCGAGGATCATTGCAGTCCTGTATTTCTTGCGCAGCATCGAGTTGCGGCGAATCAGCATCCAGGCGTAGACACTGTATGAAACTATAAAACAGATTGTCAGAATATCAGCCGGGAATGGTACGATCCGGCCCAGGGGGTCATTGAGCCCGAAAGCAAAATAAAGGATGAGAACGATGATGCCCGCCAGGTAGAAGAAGAAAAGTTTTTTGAGAAGCATGGCATCATCAAAGTAAAATGAGGTGATGAAAACCACCAGGAACAGGACGGCACTTATAAAAAAATCAATTCGTGGAATTGTCAGGAAGACAAAGGATAGAAACAAAACAACGATGGTGTAAAACCGCAGAGTGGGTATGGAGTTTAAAAATTGCAAAAGCGCCTTGCTCAACAACCAGCGCACGGTTTCACCAAAGGCCTTGAAACCGACCATCTTCAGGGCTGTTCGGCAGAGCAGGGCGCCTAGGATCATGATCATGGACCCCACGATAAGCGGAAAAATTGCCGGAGAAACATACCAGACGTTCTGGACCCCGCCCCAGCTGTCTTTCATGGGCATCTTTAACGCCTGGAAAATAATCCACAATCCGAATAGGCATATGGCAGCACCCGAATAAATATCTGCCTTGCGCATTTTATCTTTATCCATCATGACAGATGTACCTTAAAACTTAATTGGCTGATATAAATTCTATGTTTTGCCTTTGGGATGGCATGCTAATACTAGTTTTGAAGTTATTAGTTACTGGTTATTAGAAAAAGATGATGATCTCATTTTATAGTACGATTAATATTGAAAAATAATAATAGACTTTATTCTGATGAAACTAATAACCAGTAACGAGTAACTAATAACAAGAAAGCCGGGTACCGGTTCGTACCCGGCCTTTTTTTCAGGTTGTTAGTTTTACGGTCTGGGTATGCCCAGTGAAGCCGGATCTACTTTGGCCGCCTTCAGTTCCCACAGCGTCCAGGCAAAATTGGATTGGAGCGCATCAAAAATCTTTCTTGACTCTGCCCCGGTTTTACCCGACAGCAGGTAGTAATTTGCTTTGGCCCAGCTTTTCACCTTTTCGGTGGCCATTGCTTTATTAAACGCATCCACGATCACCGCTTTACGATCCGCCGGGACGTCGGCCGGAATCGCAAATCCGATGGCCTGTGAAATCGGCAGGTATTCGGACAGTCCGGGATATGAATCAAAAGATGACGGGATCGTTCCCAATCCTTCAACTTTGAATGGCTCCGGAATCAACATGGCCAGCGGTCGCAGTTTGCCGCCGCGCAGCAGTTGCTGTTGCTCAGCCAGGGAAGTGACCACCACCGTCACTTCACCGGCCATGGCAGCGTTCTGGCTGGGAGCAGAACCCTTATAGGGAATGAAGTTGAATTTGGCACCGCTTCCGTGTTCCAGGGCCAGTAAGTTGAGGTGATGAATTGAACCGGCTGCACTGGCTCCTGCTCTGATGCTGCCAGGTTTTGATTTGGCGGCTTCAATAAGATCTTTCAGTGATTGATACGGCGAGTCGGGTGTGACGGAGATTATATCCGGTGAGCCACCAACGATAAAGACATCCCAAACATTAAAATTTTTATCCCAGCCGCCCTGTACACCGGCAGTGACATTGGATTCGGACAGGCCGGTTAAGGTGTATCCGTCATGGGGCCTGGAATAACCATACATCATGCCTACGGATCCACCCACGCCGCCGGTTTTGTTGATCACATTGATATTGACCCCTATAAATTGTTTCATTTCAGCGGCGATAATCCGGTTGCAGGTATCAGTTCCGCCGCCCGCACCCCAGACAACCGCCAAGGTGATATTTCGTTTGGGAAAATCGGCGGCATAAACACCGGTTACCATCGTCAAAAGCAAAACTAGACCAATAAGCAGTATCTTTCTCATAACTAAACCCTCCTTCAATCTTGTTGTTTGGCAGATTCGATAATGGACCACGTTGGCCCCCTCTTGCTAATTAGCCTTGAAATCGGCTAATAAAAAAAATGGATTTTTACCGCTAATTTCTTTTTGATCACCTCCTTTCCGGTTAAGTTTTCCGCATTTAAGTACAATCTCATTCGGGCTTCCAGCTGCAGGTGTTAAAGTGATCGGAGACATTGGTTCCCGGCGGCACGAGGGCATCACAAAATTCCAGATCGGATGGGTCCAGATGAACCTCCGTGGCCGCCAGTAAATCGTTGAAATGGTCCCAGGTTCGCGGGCCGATGATGGCTCCGGTTATCCCCGGTTGGTGAAGAATCCAGGCAAGCGCCAGTTGGGGCAGGGTGCAGCCTTTATGCCGGGCCCTTTTGGCCAGTTGTTGAGCTACTTCAATTCCTTGCTGGGTAATACGCTCGGCGTAAATTTTCTTGAAGGCTCCGCGGCTGCCGGTCGGCAGTTTTCCGGCATCCTGGTAGCGACCGGCCAGAACCCCCTGCGCCAGGGGGGACCAAGAAATAATGCCCAAATCATATTCCCGGCACATGGGTACAATTTCATTTTCGATCCGGCGATCGAGAAAATTATAAGGCGGTTGCTCACAGACAAATTTGGGATAGTGGTGTTTATCGGCTATCCACATGGCTTCCACCACTCGCCAGGGCGGGTGGGTGGAGCAGCCGACATGTCGGATCTTACCCTGCCGGACCAGCAAATCCAGGGCGGCCAGGGTTTCTTCCTGGGGAACGGTGAAATCGGTGCGATGGAGAAAATAAATATCGATGTAATCCGTTTTCAGGCTACGCAGGCTGCTCTCGCAGCCTTCCAATATATGATGTTTGGAATTACCCCTGTCATTGGGTCCGTCTCCCACGGGCTGGAAAACTTTGGAGGTAATAAAAATGTCCTTTCGTTTTCCATTGGCCGTAAGGGCTTCACCGATGACGCGCTCGCTTTCTCCCCCAGCATAAACATCGGCACAGTCCAGTATGTTGATGCCGGAATCAATGGCCGCATCGATGATTTTAAAGGACTCGTTTTTATCGGTTTGATTGCCGAAGTTCATGGTACCCAGTACCAGTTCGGAAATTTTCAGACCCGATCTGCCCAATCGTCGGTAATCCATCTTTATATCCTCCAGGGCATGGGTTTCAGATTAAAATAACGGGCGGATAATTTTACCGCTGTCAAACCGTTTCTTTTCCTTTTCAATATCCTGTCTGAGGTGAACAATGGTCTTCTTTAAATGCCCGCGCATGAGATCTTCAGCTGCATCCGGGTTTCTGTCACCGATGGCTTTTATTACAGCCAGATGCTCCTTAATGGTTTCGGCGGGCGGTCTGACCAGCCCTTCGGGCGACAGGTACTGATAGCTGGCGGTAATAATGTTGCAGGTTTGCAATATACTTTTTAAAAATTCCTTGGCGCCGATTTTGGTTATAAAGTTGTGAAACTGACGGTCTTCTCTGGCATAAGCTTTAAAATCGGTGATGTCTGCGGATTCTGCAAACGGCCTGAAAAAACCATTCAGGATTTCGATCTCTTTTTCGGTGATGTTGGCCGCCGCCCGTTTGGCTGCCAGTCCTTCCAGAACTTCGCGCAGTTCAAAAATGCTGACCATTTCCTGACTGGAAAACAGGCGTACGAAATACCCTCGACGAGGTTTGGATGTAACTAATTTTTCGTGTTCCAAAAATTTAAGGGCACTAACAAGGGGGGTGCGGCTGATACCGAGTTCTTGGGCGAGCTTTTCCTGGGAGATTTTTTCTCCGGGCAGAATCTGGCGCTCGATGATCATGTTCTTGAGGATTTCATAGACCTTTTGATCTAAATTTTCGTGCTCTGCCCCCAGGTTGACCATCGCAGCATCCTTTCTGAAATTATACGTGCGTATCTCGGAAAACGTTTAACAATGTGCTGTTAGGAATGGTTATTATTTGTATTTTGTATTTTAAATATTGTATGCAAAATTTTGTATCGTTTTCAAAAGGTTTTGTCAATAATAAATTTATAAAAATATTGACAAGGATTTGAAGGATATCTCCCAGAGCCAGTCCGAAAATGATAATTCCGAATGAATAGACAAACTTCACCAAAATAAACTTATTGGAGAAAGTATTGACAAAGGGGTGTATTGCAATTAAAAATTTGTCCCGGGAAATCAAGAAGGAACACATTGGACCGACTCACAGGAACGGAGGTCGTAAAAAATGATAACCAGAGCAGAACAAGCAGAAGCACAGAGGCATGCAGCTGAAATGATCCGCCGGGCAGGAATTACTATAACGGATGCTGAGGCGAACAGCATCGAGGTCGTTGATTTTGGACTGAGCAATCTCGATCGAGAAGGTGTCCAGGTTCTGACCTTGGTCCAGACCGAACGTATCAGTGTTAAGGTGCTGGTGCTGCTTCCCAACCAGACCGAACCTGAACACTGGCACCCGCCGGTGGGAAATGACCCGGGCAAGGAGGAAACCGTGCGCATCATCGCGGGAACTGTTTATTTTTACATTCCGGGTGAAGACACCTTTATAAAGGGATTTATCGTCGAAGGTAAGGATGATTGCTACACCATGCGAAAGGAGGTCGTCATGCAACCCTCCGATCAAATCACCCTGGCCTCAGGTAAAAAGCACTGGTTTCAGACCCGTGAGAGCGGAGCGGTCATGTACAGCTTTTCAACCATTGCGCGGGATGCCCTGGATCAGTTCACCGATCCGAAGATTATCAGGATTACCGAAGTCGTAGATTAAGAAGTCAGAGGTCAGAAATGATAAGGATTCCCTACTGAACACTACTTGCCATAGCTCGCAAAGTTTCCGATTGAATATTGTATACGTAATTCTTCAATATTTTGCATGTGCTCCGTGTGTGGATATCGTGAAGCTGAAATGACGAATAACTGTAGATTGTTTCTGCCAATCCAAAAAACTTGGGATCCGGAGACACGGTTTTATGTAAAGGATCAGAGAATTATACGGGTGAAAACCATCGATCATTTCAAATTAACTTCACGCTACGCAACACGATGGCATCTTCAGGACAGACCTCATGGCAACAGAAACACCTTATGCACTTTGAGTAAGTTACCTCTGCCATCCGGCCTTTCACCTTGACTGCGTTTTTAGGACAAATGCTTTCGCAATCCCCACACGCTGTGCATTTATCCTTGATAACGGGACTTTTTCTTGGAGTTTTTTTGCCGGTTAAGAGATGATCGGTCGTGTTTGGTAGTCTGAATCCTTTATAGGCAACATCCTCGGGTCCATGGATCGGATAGTCAATCCTCTCAGGTTTATATAAATTGAAGACTAAAAACAGCAGGTCACTTCAACTGACTATCTTTGCTGCCGCGGCGATTAAAACCGGTGGGAGTTGTCTGCCGTTTTTCGAGCTCTGACTGGCAGCTGATGCATAAGCAAACCCCGGGGATTGCTTTGCGACGAGCGTCTGGAATAACCGTCTCGCATTCCTCACAATGGGTTGCGCCCTCACCATCAGGCAACCGACTCCTAACCAGCTTTACTGCGTCTTCTACACTGGCGTCTATTTGATCCTGCACACTCCCATCACGGGTCCAACCACCAGCCATAATTAGCTCCTGCTCTAACAACAGACCTCATAATTTACTCTGAAAACAGCTCTTTTTATTTTGCAAATATGGCATAAATCCATATTTACAACCACTTAACCAATCAACTAATCACCCAATAAACGATATCTGTAATTCAAGCCGGAAGTGGCTTCATAGCCGTGAACTTAACACTGTCAACTTTTCCTTGCACAATTTCGAGGTCTTCATTGTTGGGGGGCGGTGTAAACTCTTCACCCGGGCAACACGCCATTGCTTTAAGTTCCTTGGGGCTAAGAGTATGACGGGACACTATCTGAAACTCAGTAAAACCGGCTTTTCTCATCGTATGCCAGTAGCTCTCTTCAAGGATAGCTCCTCCCAAGCATCCAGCCCATGTTGCCTTAAATCGCTTTTGCAATTGGGAATCTATATTCTCAATTAAGACGATATCAGAAATAGCGAGACGACCACCGTGTTTGAGTATTCGGAAAGCTTCTTCATAGACTGCGTCTTTGTCAGGGCATAGGTTGATGACACAGTTAGATATAACGACATCAGCGCAGCCTCCTGGAAGTTGCGACTCCCCCATATCCGCAACCCGGAGTTCAATGTCCCATTGTCGCAACCCAGAATCAATCACAGCTTTCTTTGCACGTTCAATCATTTGAGGGGCAAAATCTATTCCCACTACTTTACCGTTTTCTCCAACCTTATGGGCAGCCAAAATGACATCAATCCCACCGCCACAACCGAAATCCACGACAACATCCCCAGGCTTAAGGTTCGCAAAACCGGTTGGATTGCCACATCCCCGGGAGAAATTGAGCGCTACTTCCGGGGCCAAAGAAAGCTCTTCTTCGCTATAAAGCCCTTGGTCAATAGCATAGCCCGAACCAGGCTGTTGTTTGCTCGGTCAACAGGAATCCCTGCTACCACCTGTTTCAGCGAATTTGTCATAACGAGTCTTCACAATTTGTTTGGCATCGTCAGGTATCATTTTTGTCAATCCTTTTTGATTTTAAGCAGGGAAATGGAGAACAACCTATTAAAACTAATGCTCTATCTCTTGCCGCCACATGAAATTTGGGCAATTTTACATCTAACGTTTGAGTATCACACCGTTTTAATGGATGTCAAAGGCTGACTTTTATGGCAGATCGCAAAAAAAAGGTTAAACCTGCGAGATGTGATGGTTCCGTAGGGTCGGCGAGGTGAAATATAAAAAGCGCAAGGGTCAGAAGTTGGGGTCATTACAATCAAACTGGTTTGAATAATGCCCTCGAGATACCGATCCTTGCGCCATGTTTTTGATAGCACTAAATTTAAATCCAGTCAATAGGAACGATGTGGTACTGGAATCATATTTTGTGAATTGACGCCTCAATTATAGGCCATGCTTTTTGCAGATTAGCCAATGACAAATATACTCAATTTACGACTTGCCATAATTGTGTCGTGCCTAAATCTGATGGTTTCGTAAAAAGTCCGAAAAGAGCCAATTCGCAAATTTCACACTTAATAATTTCAATAGGTTGCGAGATCGAAATTTGAGAAATTTGACTTTTTACGAGATTGTCAAATCTAATCTGACCAATCTTCTAATTCTATTGTATATTTGTTCAGCGAACCTTAAATCCGCCCCATTTTCGCAATAAATCGTAAAATTTCCTGAGCTTTGAATTTTGCACACAGTTTATAGCTGAATTTTGAGGTGTGATTAAAATTGAGGGTATTGGACGGTCGATGCTATATGATAATCATGCTGGATTAAATCGATTGTTCATTTTCAGATAGCGTTTGAGTATCACCACATTTAAGCTCATGATATTATAGCAGATACATAGCAGTTGCGTTGCCAATAAGCTGTTATGTAATCTCGATCTTTTTGTGATGGATTGAATTTTTGATCTGAATTTGGATTGTGCAAGGGAGCGAGCTTCTTGAGAATAATCGTATCCTGTAGAGTCATAATCTATTAATTCATTTTTTATTTTGTCATTTCCCACACACCTCACTTGCAATCCTAACTGCTTCCTGCTCCAGCGGAGCTTCCGGATATCCTATTTCAATGCACTCCCACAGATACTTTTTCAGAAACTGATATAATCCGCCAGACTTCTCGCACTGCATCGTGTGAACCAGTTCATGAACAATGGTATAGCGGTCCTTTGAAAAAGTATTATGAATGAAAATTCCATACCTTAATGAGATACCGATAGTTGCCGGTGAAATGAGTTGGGTTGCTTCGGCCGCCGCTCTTAATATGGGGTGTTTGGGAATTGGTATCTGCTGGACTTCGAAAATTCTGACTCGTTCAGGATATTTCACGCCGATCGATTTGGCGTCTTCCATGTATTGTGGGGATAAAGCGGTTCCGTGCTCCAAAATGACCTTTTCTTTGGCCTCTGCCCATTCCACCACCAGCGGAAGGATATTTTCGAATTGTTCCGGTAAGATTTGTATCATCTCACATTTTTCCCATCTTGCAACTTCAAAAGCGAAGGAAGTTGGCGGTACCGGAGGATCAGAAGCTCTAATTGGGTTTCAATTCAATGACGATTTTGCCGAAGTGCCGCGCGCTCTGCATGAAAGCATAGGCTTCTTTCACCCGATCGAACTTGAACACACGGTCTATAACAGGATGAATTTTATTTGCTTCTAAGGCCCTGTGAAATTGCTCCTGCATGTCACGGCTGCCCACGTAAATGCCGTTTACCGCAAGGCTTTTTCGCATGATGGCCAATGGATTTATCTGCCCGTCAAATCCGGTCAGCACGCCAACCAGACTGATGCGGCCGTTAATTTTAGCAGCCTCCATTGACTTGCCAAGCGTCCCGCCGCCGCCGAGTTCGAGCACCAGGTCGGCGCCAACCTGAAATGTTTTCTCCCCTACCAGTTCCTCCCAATTGGGGTTTTTATTGTAGTTAATCAACTCATCGGCGCCCATTTGTCTGGCTTTTTCAAGCTTTTCATCATCGCTTGAAAGCAATATCACTCGGGCACCGATAGTTTTTGCAAGCTGCAGAGCAAACAGCGCAACCCCGCCCGTACCCTGAATAACGATGGTTTCACCGACTTGCAACTGTCCCCGCACAACCAGTGCGTTCCAGGCAGTTAAACCGGCACACGGCAGTGACGAAGCTTCTTCATAAGTCAGGTAGTCAGGAAATTTCACAAAGCTGTCTTCAAGACCATACACGTAATGCGCAAGCATGCCGTCGGTCGGAACACCGCCTCTGGCTACTGCAAACTTGCCGGTATCGATATTACCACTCTGCCAGAGCGGAAAGAAAAGCCCCACGACCCGGTCACCTATTTTCAAATGGACAACTTCGTCACCGACATCCTCAACCACCCCGGCACCGTCTGAAAGCGGAATCAGCTCATGGCTGACACCCATGTTGACCGTGATCAGATCTCTGTAATTTAAAGAAGCGGCATGCACTCGCATACACACTTCCCGTGGTGCAAGCTGTCGTGAAGTCAGCTCTTGAACGTGTAGTGCGTCTATCCCTTTTCCACCGGGATTTAAAACATATTTTTTCATGTGAACCTCCAATCTTCAAATGGGGTGGATCAGTTATAAAATTATAAAAAACATTTCTACCTGAATCGAAACACAAAAGAAAGTTGTTTCTTCAAGAATTTACCCGTACTGACAAGCGGATCCAGAGATGTGGACGGAAAGGTTATAGAGAAAAAGATGGGGATCGTGTCCTTGATTAGTGACTTAAGGCAAATTGATTAATGAAAATTCAAGATTTGATATGCATGTTTTTTTCACAGGATATATTCATAGGTTAGGCTCAGCACAAGGTCTAATCCTCCAGTGACGGATTTCGGCTGACGCCTCAACCTGCTCCTGGGTCTGAATCCTGCCGTTTACCCTCTCAATTATATCAATTAATGAATCCTGAATCTGTAACTCATGAATAAACATTTCCTTGGATCTTGCCAAAATCGCCTGCCTGTGCAACATTCCCATTATACCCTTTTCGGCCGAATTCCTAGTCTTCGCTATTCCGCTAATTGGCAATCGAAAATCATGAAAGCACTCGCTCTCCTTGCCAAAATTTTATTTCTTTTGATCTTTTTGAGCATGGCAAATGCTGGGCAAATGAACTCATATCAGGAGCGAACTATCATCTCCGTCATTGGTATAGCCTAATTTCCGGTTAGCAAAACATATGCCCCGATTACTGCCCCAAATAAAGCCAAAACTATAAATATTGTATGTTAACACCCACACAATAAATCAGACAGTTTGCCTTTGGCCCAGTTTTCTTCCATGTAGCGGTCCGCATCCACGATCTCGTTAAAGCGACAGATGGACGCTGATTGCTGTAGTGATGGCCCTAGCCAAAGGCAATTAGCTATAAAGCAATATTTAAGACGATTCCCAAGCCAAGCCCATAGAGGAGGTGCTCAACCATAGGTGAGATAAAGGATCTTACGTTGCTGGGCGCTCTAACCCCAAAGAAGCCCCAACCGAATCCAGGAAAAAGAATGAACCATGGCAAAAGTACTGTTGCCAGCCCCCATAAAAGACCAGAAATCAGGTGATTTCCTGGCATGGGCACATTAAAGGCCAGATAGAAGAGAGGATAAGTCAATACCACGCTGCTGCCAGTAAAATAATGAAAGGCCCAGCCAACGAGCACCTCATTTTTTATAGGGCTGGACTCAATTATATTCTTATGGAAAAAATGTCCACCAAAAATACCCAGAACCCACCGACCGAGGGCTGCATTTCCTCCTCAGCCCCCCCCACCTAATCTTTAATTTATCCGTAGCAAAGGTTCCGACAATGTCCATCAATCCCGTACCAACTAGTCCGCCAACAATAGACCAGAAAAATAAACTCATGAGATTCCCTCCCAACCATCATTTTCCAGGTGGCCTGTTTGGTTGATAAATTGATAAGAAGTCTCTTTTGATAAGCGGATAGCCAAATTAATTATTTTTTCTTAAAAAAATAAGTTTTAATCATTTGATAACAGCTTGCGCATATATTTAAGCAATGCTTTCGGCCTCAGCATATTATCTCTTCAGTTCGTTAATCTTTATTATATAATATACCACATTGTATCAGTAACGTCAAATGTTTATTAATGTTGCAACGCTATATTTTTAGGAATTGGGCGTTCCCATAAGGTGCAGTGTAGTAAAAGAAAGGCAGGCTGATGAAATCTACATAACAATACTCAAAAGCACAATAGGTTGGTGTTGGTATCGGAGTTGGTCGGTTGAAGATTGCTTGCCTCAATCATGCATTTCCGAAAAGTGAAAATTTGGAACCCAAATCATCACCTCGATTTTACCCTTTTGGTTTTTGACATATCTTGCCCTCTAAATAAATTTACGAACAGCGTTTTTTTTCATGCCCACACAATTTTCACACTCTGATTGAATCATTATAATTTATTGTGGTTTCGTATGACAAACCCACACTTTTTTTAGCTGTTCGTTTTGTTTACATTGCGTGCCTTAGTCAAATCCGGTCAATATTCTGATTATATTATGTATTTGTTTTGGCAACTTTGAATCTGCCCGTCCATTTTCGCAAGAAACCTGCAATCTTTCATAGCTTTATTTTGCTGGACGTTTATAATTGAATTTTGGAGTGAGATTAAAGTTGATAAATTTTTATCCTAAACAGATAAAGTGCTAAGTAAGACAAAGAGATATCATTGCCAACTTCATTGAAACTAGAAAAGTCTATGAATTTCAGCCTGCATAAAAAAGGGGGTCTTTGCCAGCATCCGTTAACATATCGCCTGGCTCGATCAAAGGTTCCAGCCTTGCATTTTCATTAGAGGGGGTCCTCAGATTATGCTCGATAGAGCGCTTTCGAAAAGCTCATTTTTACCTGCCGTACCAGCAGGTATTGGCCTATCATCCCTGATATACCTGTTCTACGATATCGGCGATAACGCAGGAAATATCATTTGCATTCAGCAGCTGGATGATTTGCGGAATCTGATCTTTCTGTTGGATGGACAGTTCACTGTAACCCGGTCTTTTATAAATGCTGATGCCGTTTTTTTCCAGCAACCGGACAGCCGCATCTAAATTTCCAACGCGAAGCCCCAAAACTGTATAGTCCTCCATGTAAAAGGAGGGAAGTGAACTGTCCGGCAGACAGATCGTGGCGTTTGATTCATTTGGCAAGATAGGCAAGCTTGGCATGGTCACAATCCTTAAATGAGACAATATCTTATACTGATTTATATTTACTGGTAAAGACGGTCCTCTATTCGGTAAATAATTTGTGACACGATTTTGCAACCGGCTCTCAGTAATCAGCATTGAGCCCAAGTCTTAATTTGAAATGTTTCCTTCCTGTCTAAACAAAAAGCCCGGAAATTACATCCGGTCTTTTGTTATATTACTAAAAGCATTTTTGTCAGCAGCGACTTTCATATCTACAAGATTTGTCAGCATTTTTATGACGATCTTTTTAAATTCATTCACCCTCCGAAAAAATAGTATGGTCCGAAGCCGTATTTACCTTCATTTGGGCGGTGCCGCACTGGTGCTGGGTTTTCTGCTAAGCTTGCTTACCGGGTGTGCAAGCTTTCGGCAGATAGAAATGCCGCCGCTACCAGAGAACTTACCGGCCAGCCATGAGTTAACTGCGGTGCCGTTTTTCCCCCAGGAAGAATACCAGTGCGGGCCGGCTGCTTTAGCGATGGCCATCAGCTGGAGCGGTTTGCCTGCCCGACCTGAAGACCTGGCCGAGGAAGTCTACACCCCCATCACGCAAAGGCAGTTTGCAGGTGGCCATCATTGCAACGGCACGCCGCCATGGTAGACTCGCCTATGAGATTTCGGATCTCGAATCACTTTTCCCTGAAATTGCCGCCAGCTATCCGGTCATCATTTTGCAGAATCTGAGTATTTCATGGTTTCCGGTCTGGCATTATGCAGTGGTGGTCGGCTATGACACAGCGCAGGAACATATTATTCTTCGTTCCGGTACCACTTCCCGTAAAGTAATGCCATTTGGTGTTTTTGAGAAAACATGGGCGCGCAGCAATTATTGGGGCATTATCATTCTCCAGCCCACACAATTGCCTGCTTTGGCGAAGGAGAAAACCTATCTATCTGCAGTGTTGGGTTTGGAAAAAGCTCATCAGTTTCAGGCCGCAATATCCGGTTACCGGACTGCTTTGACGCGATGGCCGCAGAGCCTTGCGGCACGAATGGGGCTGGGCAACAGTTATTATGCGCTTGGTGATTTTATGAATTCCGAATATGCATTCAAGGAAATAATTCGTTTGCATCCCCGGGCCGGTGCTGCCTATAATAATCTTGCTCAAATCCTGATGGAGCAGGGACGGTACCCCGAAGCTCGGAAAATGGCTCGCAAGGCCGTATCTCTTGGAGGCCCCTTACGGGCTGTATACCAGCAAACATTACAAGAAATTGAATCTAAAATGTCTCAATAGAAGTGAACACCCGTAAGGAGAATAGAAATGAATATTATCCGAAAATCTCACGGATTTATCCATCTGATATTTTGGTTATCATAGAAAAATCAACAACTCAGCCCTCGAGAACAGGAGATGGTACTATCAGAGGGTTTGACGGCCTTACATTATTTCTTTTGTGACTTTACAAAAGGAAAAACATCGGTATATCCCAGTATGTCCGTTATCAATAAAACCAAAAATACGATCACTGAGGCAACTATGACCGCCCCGAATGCACCTCCACCGGCTGGAAGCTGCTCGATCTTATCAGCCACTTCTATTACCTCAGAATCTGATAAACTATCAACTCGGGCTTTTGCTTCCATTGGATCAATACCTTGGGAAATCAATGACTTTTTAATATCGTTTTTCGAAATAAGCGTTTTCAAGTGGTCCCGTGCATCTTGGGCTTTAATTTGGTAGATTGTGGCCTCTGTGGGAACCATCGCAGCTAATAGCGGTTGATAAGGCATTGCGATTAACAACATCATGGTTGCCATAAATAAGCTTATAAAACTGATCTTTTTTCTTATAAATTTCATCTCTCCCTCTACTTTTTTGTGAAATATTTAGGCTTCTTTCAGCTTGTTTTTTCTTGGGTTACTCTTTTTAGCTTTTCGTTTGCCCAGATGGCGATCTCGACTCGGCGGTTTTGAGCACGATCACCCTCTGTGTCGTTTGTGGCAACCGGGTCGGATTCACCATAACCGTGTACTGAAAAACGTTCGGAGTTAACATTCTGGGTAACCAGATAGTCAGCAACCGAATGTGCACGGCTCCGAGAGAGCTCCAGATTATATTCATCAGAACCGGTAGAATCGGTATGCCCGGCCAGAAGAATATTGGTGTCATCGTATTTGTTTAAAATTGTCGCTAATTTTGTCAACTCGGTTCTGGAGTAGTCCTTCAGATTTGCTTTACTAACGTCGAACAATATACCGGAGTTAAAAGTAATTTTAATTCCCTCACCGACACGCTCAACCTTTGCACCTTCGATATCTCTTTCTATTTCCGCTGCCTGTTTGTCCATATAATTTCCAATGAGAGCTCCGGCTGCTCCCCCAACGACAGCGCCAATCAAAACTCCGACCGCCGTATTGCCAGTTGCATATCCGATGAGACCTCCGGCAGCACCACCAGCACCGGCACCGATGGCTGCGCCCTTTGCAGTTCGATTCCATTCAGCACATCCCA
>PVMK01114642.1_pt1 | contig 59043 bp, 60 predicted proteins | sample 1853481 | NCBI WGS metagenome assembly PVMK01 (sample SAMN08533507, study PRJNA380276) | Marine sediment metagenome, whole genome shotgun sequencing project.
TTGGACAAAGCCACGTTTTACGGCCTGATTCAAGAAGCAATCTGCGAACAGCTTTTAGAGCGGTTAGAGGAAATTCATTGTGAAAACCTGGTAGTTGTGCGTGATCTGTTAAACACACATTACATCTATGATCATATCTCTTTTAGAAAATTGTTCGAAGAATTAAACCGGCTTTTAGAATTAAAAAAGATCGTTATTTTCATAGATGAATTTGACGGCATTCCTGAAAATGAATTGGAAAATTTTCTAACCACTTTAAGAGAACTGTATCAAAAATACAAAAAGCGAAAAGATAAAGCCCTGTACTCGGTGGGGCTGGTGGGAATCCGCAACATTACCAAGCTGATTGTCGGGGGTGTTTCGCCCTTTAATATAGCCGACCAGGTCAAATTACCTCCTTTTTCGCTGAAAAATGTCCGCGATCTTTACGCGCAGTATAGCGAGGAGACCAATCAGCCCTTTACCGATGAAGCTGTTAAAACGGTGTACACGGAAACCGCCGGGCAACCCTGGCTGGTAAACCGGCTGGGAACGATTCTGACGGTTGAGATCAAGCCTGAGACCACGGAACCGATAACAGTGGAGGATGTGGAAAGTGCGATAAAACGCCTGCTCAGGGAAAGGAATTCTCACTTTGACAATCTGCTTGAAAAGGCACGCATGTATAAAGAGAGTTTTGTAACCGTCATATTTAACGGCATCGAGTATAACCCTGATGATGAAGATCAATCCTGGCTGGAGCAATTCGGGCTGATTAAGGAGGAAAATGAAAATGTTGAGGCGGCAAACACCATCTACAAAAGACGATTCTTAAAGGCTTTTTTCCAGCAATCAGGGGCAGTCGCGGATACTTCGCTGAAATCCTATTTCACTCAGCACGGCCTGCTGGACATGGAGCCTATCCTATCTGATTTTGAAGAATACATCATCCAGATCGGCGTAAACGCCTTTTACGCCGGCAAGAAGCCTTATGAGAAGACCGGTCAATTCCTGCTCACGGCCTGGTTGTATCAGTTTGTGGAGGGGGGCAAGGGGGATTTACGCTTTGAAACGCCTACGGGACTGGGTAGAATGGACATTCTCCTCACCTATGGAGGTCGCAAATATATTGTAGAAACCAAGATCAACCGGTCAAATATCCACAAAACATTGGAAAAAGCGATTGACCAGCTTTGCGAGAAATACCTTTTGACCGAACAGTCGGACGAGGGGTGCATCGTAGTTTTTGACATTAAGACAAAAGTAGGTGAATTGTGCACTCCCCGCCGACGAGAGGTTGCGGGAAAGCAGGTGTTGATTTTTAGCATCGCAATTGGCCGATAGGCCTTTAAGCGCAGATCTCGGTGAGTAGTTTTAGGTGGTTGGAGTGATAAGAAAATCTATTTTCCCAATGGTTTCTGAAAAATTAAGATGACCAAGGAGATATTTTAAATGAAACATGCACCATCTAAAACAACACCTGACGTCCTCCATAAGATCTAAAACATTGAAAAAGAGGTTTTGGATTTAAAGCTGTCAGTTCTTAAGGATCTCTCTCCCTAAAATATCTCAAAGTCCCTATAATCACCAAAGACAAAGTCCTTTAAAATCTACCTAAAGTTGAGACTATCTGGTAAAAGCGACAATTAGGAATGAATAAAATTGAAACTGGGGTCGGACCAAGCTAACGAGTTGATATTATAATAAAAAGATTCAAAAAAGGGGCGATTTTTGGTTTTAAGCGACCCTTTTTGGGTCAAAATGGGCAGTTTAACGAGCTGGCTGCCTGGCATGTGAAAACAAAGGGGTCCCACAGTTAAATAACAATAAAAGCGATTGAACCCCGATGAAATAAGGGCAACAGAGATTTCATCCCGGTTAAACAAGTGCAAAAAATGATTAACTGGACAAGTTGGGCAGGCTGGGCAGGCGGGATAAAGATGAAATAGGATAAAAAGTGTGAGGGAAGACGAGACTTTGGAGAGGGAGAAACTTAATAAAAGAGATTATTCCCCTGCTTGTTTTAATGCAAAATTAATAACCTTTTGACAAGCCAAGTGGCATCTTCGAATTCTCCAACTGCGAACCCTTTTGGTCCTCCAACACGAATCTCTGCGATTACCTCAAAAGGCACGAGTACTTTGCGATAAAGAGAGGATAACATCTTAAGTTCGCCTAAGGCAGCAACGAGAGCGATAATGGGCCCGGTGTTAATTACGATATTTTCAGTATTAGGCATTTTCCATATCCGAAGCTAAGTCCTCTTCCTCCAAATCTATCATTGGAACCTTATACCTATGAAGATTGAGTAAAAAGGAGACCCTATCCATACCAACTAATGAAGCAGCCATACCTGATGAGAGACGATGCATCTCAAATAATTTGACAGCCATAGCCATCTTTGCTTCCTTTTCAAATTCTGTTCTTGTCAGATGAATAGCATCTGGAAACGAATCAGGATAGTTTATTTTTATTTCTAAGGGCATTGTTTAACCTCTTCGAATTAGTGATCTTTACCATAATTAAGGATAAATAAACTAAATGCTTAGCATTATAATCAAATTAAAGAGTTAGGTCAAGAAAAAGTAAGTTCTCAAAGGAACAGGATGCCGATGTGGTCGCATTCATACACAGGGAAGAAGTTTATAAAAAAAATGAGGATAAGATACCATATTCTTCGAATTTCGATCAAATAATCCAAGCCAAATAGTTTAAAAAAACTCTTAATTGGCTATTTTTCTAGTAGCGTTTATGGCCAAATAGAGAAAATTATTGACTAAATGGCTAAAAAATGACAATCTGTATAAATTCGTTTTCATACAGGGAAAGCGATTATTCCGATAAATGCAAGAAAAATTGTTGCGATTTCAAGAAAGAAAAATTAAATGAGAGCCAAAACAGTAAAAAGGAATAAGAGTTTTGTCGGAAGGATCCATGAACTAGAGAAGTTGTCCAGAATCAGCAACCGTGACGAGGCTTCAATAGTTGTCGTTTATGGCAGACGGCGGGTGGGAAAGACGGAACTTCTCGAACAGGCATTCAGAAAACGAAATATTTTGAAATTTGAAGGTATCGAAGGATTGTCGCAACCGGAGCAGATGGAGCATGTGATGTGGCAGTTTTCTGAATACAGCAATAATGCTTTATTAGCAAAAGTCAAAATCCGAAGTTGGACCGAAATTTTTAAGGTCATTTCCGATGTTGTCAAAAAAGGGATTTGGACCCTATATTTTGAAGAAGTTCAGTGGTTGGCTGATTACAAGGATAACTTCATTTCAGAACTCAAATACTTTTGGGATAACCATTTCCGTCACAATCAAAAACTGATTCTTGTTTTATGCGGTTCTTCACCATCGTTTATGGTTAATAATGTCCTGCACTCAAAAGCGCTATACAATCGCTCCTTGTATGAAACCGCTCTTAAAGAATTCAGTTTAGCCGAGGCAAGACAATTTTTGAAAAAAAGGTCCGACAGAGAAATCATGGACGTCTATCTTAGTGTTGGTGGGATACCGGAATACCTGAAGTGGATCAACCAGGAAACGTCTGTATTTTTAAGTCTCTGTAAGAATTCATTTACTGCGGACAGCTTTTTTTCCCACGAATATAAACGTATTTTTATCAGTAGTCTGGCAAGAAACAAAAACTACAAAAAGATTATCGATTTTCTGAGTAAACGAAGCTTTGCTAATCGTAATCAAATACTCAAACATCTTAAATTGAAGTCGAGCGGAACCTTGAGCACGCTTTTACTTGATTTGGAAGTATGCGGATTTATCCAAAAATACACTCCCTTTAATCTCAAGGAAAACAGCCTTCTTGCCCGATATAGTATCAGCGACGCTTACCTTCAGTTTTATTTTAAATTTATAAAATCGATTGAGAAAAATATTGATGAAGGCATTTTTAACAGCAATCCTACCCTTGCCTTAAACACGGATTCTCTTCACAAATGGCTGGGATTCGCCTTCGAAAGGATGTGCAGGAAAAACCACAGATTATTTGCCAAAATACTTGGATTTGAATCGGTCAGGTATAAGTCCGGCGCCTTTTTTAATCGTGGGCACAGAAGTGGAAAAACCAGGCTATCAAATCGATCTGGTATACGATAGAGACGATAAAGTTTACACTGTCTGCGAAATAAAATATCTGCAATCCAAAGTTACACCAAAAATAATTGAAGAGTTTGAAAAAAAACTGGCCCTCTTCCCTAATCTCAAAAACAGGACTATTCACAAAGTACTGATCACAACCGAAGGAGCGGACGATCCTTTGACTAATTATGGATATTTTGATCGAGTTATTACCTTGAGGGATATTTTTTCTGCGGGTTAACGGTCTATTGCCGGGAAGATCTCAAGCGGTTTATTCTATCATTGAAAACCTGGTCCTCTGGGCCTCCGGCTCGTAGGGATACAATCCTACGCCTCGGAGAGCCAGGTCAGAGAAAATTGGCTGTGCCGTGAACCTATGCCCTGGAATGATGGAATATTGGAATGTTGGAATACTGGGTTTAGCGGAATGAGATCTGATTTTATAAAGCCGGCACGGATCAGAATTTAAAATCAGACCATCATCCGTTTTTGGTTCCCAATATTCCATTATTCCACCATTCCATTCGGAGTCTAAGGTAAGCTCCACCCCTCCGGGGTGCACCAAAGCCGGGCCCTCTGAACCCGGATCTTTACTAAAAGATAGAATAGGATATCCGTTTGGTCGAATTATTCATCGCACCCATCTAACTAAATCAGCGACCACCAGCAGAGCGTGGCCCCGGCCCCTTCGAGGGGCCATCCTCATACCCCCAGCTCTGCTGGTGGTCGCTGATTCAGGCGTTGACAGTATCGAAAACAATGTGATATCCGTTTGTTATCTCAGTGCAGAGGATGAATCCATATGAAACACAAAATACGGTTATTCTTATTTTTCCTGGCTTCATTCTCGTTGATGATTTTGACCCCGAATCCGGTCCTGGCCACCCAGGGCCATGGCGGAATTGAGGGTGTCTACGCCCACCAGTTCGCACATCTTTTTTTCATCATTTCTATGGGGGTACTCATATATTGGTTGAGACAACGAGGGCTTGTCCGAGAAAGAGGTTGGCAGCTGATACAGCTATCCGCATTTTTTTTCATCCTGTGGAACCTGGACGCATTTCTGGTTCATTTATTGGATGACCAGATGAAAATAGTACAGATGGAACGAATCGGTCCCTGGGAAATTCAGCTGACTGATTTGTATAACAGCAATGTCCTTAAAAAATTATACTATTTTGCCAAACTGGACCACTTGCTGTGCGTGCCGGCCATTATTTTTCTATATCTGGGATTAAGACGGCTTTTAAAAGACCAAAAACCTGACCCGACCCGGCAGGCGGAGGACCGGACATGATCCTTTCCGCCATACCCATATGGCTGGTAGATGTTGCCGGCTCCATGCTGATGATCATTTTCTCTTTTTTGTGTCTGCTGCTGGCCCATGAGCTGAGAGATCACGACCGCAACAACGTGATTTGGACCTATCTTTTGTGGGTCTGCTACGGGCTGGCGCTTTTTGCGATTTCACGGTCCGTGGGGCATATTCTCAAGCAGGCTCTTTTGTTGTCAGGACAAACAGCTACATGGCGTGCGATCCAGCCTTTCAGCGGTGCCATCAATACGTTGATGTTTGTTGTCGTCGCTTCGATCACTCTCTTTTTTGAACGGACTTGGAATATATACCAGCAAATATTAAAAGATAAACAGGCACTGCAGTCTGCTCATAAAGAACTTGTTTATATGAATCAAAACCTCGAGCAGATGGTCTCCGAGAGGACCCGGGCCCTGACCCGGTCTGAACATAAATATCGCCGAATCTTTGAAGGCTCAAAGGATATGATCCTGGTCACCCAAAAGGATGGTTTAATTTTGGATCTAAATCCGGCCGGATATAAATTTCTGGGAATTAAAGACTCTGATACAGCTTGGAAAAACAAAAGGTTCCAGCATTATTTTGCCGATACGGCCTGCTGGGACACCATGATGGATACGATCGACCAACAGGGTTTTGTTGCCAGTTTTGAAATCGATTTAAAAAATTCGCATGATGGCACAAGTAAGTCTTTAATCAGCGGGAGCCTGGACAGAGGAACAGAGGAAACGGGAGGCTCCATTCACTTTCTGGTAAAGGACATCGAACAACGGAGGTTAATGGAAAAGCAGATGGCCCAGGCGGAAAAACTGGCTTCCATCGGACAGCTCTCCGCAGGAGTCGCCCATGAAATCAACAACCCCCTTGGCATTATCCTTGGTTATACCCAACTTTTACTGAAAAATAATAGTCCCGCAGAAGAACGGCATGATGACTTGAAGACCATTGAAAAAAATGTAAGAAACTGCAAGTCGATTGTGGAAGACCTTCTCAGTTTTGCCCGGGGATCAGAAGCCAAAAAGGAAATCACCCGGATTCATGATATCATCGATGATGTCTTGAGCTTTATGCAGCACCACTCCAATTTGGATAACATTCAGATTTCAACCGAATATGCTCCCCAGGTGCCTCCAATGGAACTGGATGAAAAGAAGATGAGACAGGTATTCCTTAATCTTTTGATGAATGCGAAGCACGCAGTAGACCAGAGCGGGACTATAAAAATAACAACCAGACTCAATTCTACCGGAGATCAACTCCAGGTTAAAGTAGCGGACAGCGGACATGGGATCGATAAAAAAAATTTGTCCCGCATTTTTGATCCCTTTTTCACCACCAAACCCACCGGCGAAGGCACCGGTTTGGGGCTGTCTGTCAGCTACGGCATCATTAAAAACCATGGCGGTGATATCGCGGTGGAAAGTGAAGTCGGCAAAGGCTCGACATTTACGATGACGTTACCGGTGTCGTCAAAAGATAGAGGAATGGATTCTAAGTAAAGAAAATGAAGAATATCAGACAGGATTTACCCGGCTTCGCTTAGCAAGCTATGCTATGCCGGGGCGCGCAGGATCATCTGGATAAAAACTTTTAGTGTCTTTGTGCCTTTTTAACGAGGACTTCGGGTATTTAATGCCCTTCTTTGTCCTTAACTCTTGTATGAAACTTCATGAAATTTGATGCCATTCCAAGAAGTATCTCACCGCAGAGATTATTTTAAATTTTCTTTCTCAGCGTTCTCTGCGAGCTCTGCGGTGAACTATTAGTTTCTTTTTCGATTTGACTGGCTTTTCGGTGGCCAGCGGCGGCGCTGAACCCTGAACCGTTACGGAAATACCCCATGACTCCGTCATTATTAATTGTCGACGACGAACAGGACATGCTGCGGCTTCTCAGGAGAAGTCTGAAGTCCGAACTGGACTGCAAAGTGCAAACGGCTTCATCCGGAGAGAAAGCCCTGCAGCTGCTCGACACCGGTATATTTGATCTGGTTTTAGCCGATATCAAAATGCCGGGAATGAACGGGCTGGAATTGCTCGAATCCATTAAAAAAGATATGCCGGATCTCACCGTTGTCATGATGACGGCTTTCGGTCACATCGAAATGGCGGTTGAAGCCATGAAACGCGGTGCTTATGATTTCATTACCAAGCCCTTCGAACTGGACTCCCTGGTTTTGCGATTGGAGAAAGCACTGGAAAGAAGCAGATTGATCAGGGAAAATCTGCGACTCCAGCGGAAAATCAGTGAGGACAGTGCCTTTCAGAATATTGTCGGCAAGAGCTCGGTTATGCAAAGGATATATGAAACCATTCAGATGGTGGCCAAAACGGAATTAACGGTGCTGCTCACGGGGGAATCGGGAACCGGAAAAGATCTCACCGCCCGGGCCATCCACGCCTTGAGTTCCCGCAGCAAGGAATCCTTTGTGGCGGTAAACTGTCCCACGCTTCCGGAACAGATCCTGGAAAGCGAGCTGTTCGGCTATAAAAAAGGCGCCTTCACTCATGCCGTCCAAGATAAGAAAGGATTGTTTCAGGAGGCGCATCGCGGCACCATTTTTTTGGATGAAATCGGCGATATCAGCCCGACCATCCAGGCAAAGCTGTTGCGGGTGCTGCAGGAAAAGGAGTTTAAACCCCTGGGCGATACAAAATCGGTTGAGGTGGATGTCCGCATTATCGCTTCCACCAACCAGGTCCTCAAGGAAAAAATAAAAAGGGCGGAGTTTCGGGAGGACTTTTTTTATCGATTAAACGTGCTGCCCATTCACCTGCCCCCGTTAAGGGAACATCGCGAAGATATCCCTTTGATTGTCAATCATATGCTGGTGAAACATTGCCGGAAATTAAACAAACCTGCCAAGAAAATGTCCGCCGAACTTCTGGATATCTTTATGAGCAGGACCTGGGAAGGAAATGTCAGGGAAATGGAAAACCTCATTATGCAGGGTATATTATTTTCTCCCGGCGATGAGATCCGGCCGCGGGATGTGGGCCTAAAAAAAGAGACCCCTGCCGCCTGTCTTGTGGACAGCGCTTTTCAGGAACTTCCTTATAAGGAAGCCAAGGAGCAAACCCTGCAATCGTTTAACACCAATTATATTAATAATCTTCTGACCGAAAGCAACGGCAATGTGACCCGGGCGGCCAAGATCTGCGGACTTGAACGCCAGGCGCTGCAGCAGGTCATGCGCCGCTACGGGATCAAAGCCGATCCTTTTCGAAACCAAAAATAGCGCATGGTCATTACTTGGGCCATTAGATCTCTCGCAGAGCCCACAGAGTGCGCAGAGAAAAATCAAAAAACTCTGTGATCTCTGTGGGCTCTGCGAGATAACAAGAAAATGTTTATAATTAAGTAGGGTCGGTCACCGTACCGATTTTTTCTTGGCCGCCACTATTATGAGAGAATCAATACAATTATATTCGTTTGATATGATCTGCTTGTGGGCTTTTCAACCCGGAACGTTGAACCCTGAACCTCTCAACCTCGGTTACAAAAAAACTCTCTGAATCAATTTCAGGACAAACACCAGCAAAATCCCACCGAATATTTTTCGAATCGTGGGCCCTTTCAGTTTCTCGGCCATTATTCGAGAGCCCACCTGTCCTCCGGCAAAGGAAAACAGCGCCGCCATTAAAATGAACTTCCAATCGGGCCTGGCGATGGAGACATGGGCCAAAAAACCGCTGAACGATGAAAAGACCACAATAAAGATAGAGGTTGCGGCGGCTGTTTTGGTGGGGACCCGCAGGACATAAATCAGCAGGGGTACGATAAACACGCCGCCGCCGATCCCCAGCAACCCGGCAATAAACCCGATAATCATTCCGATGACACCGCCGCCGACGATCCTGTGAACGGTGGCGATTTCTTTGACCTCACTTTCCGGCTTTTTGGAGAATATCATCCGGAGGGCGGCCAATAAAATAACTGCGGCAAGAATGCCGGTGAAAAGACGAAGATTGACTCGCGAAGTCGTATAGGCCCCCAGCGGTGCGAAAAGCGATGAGGAAATGATCAGGGGCAGTCCGATTTTTACATCGACCATTTTCTTGCGAAAATAGGTAATGGCCGCAGAAATAGCCGCAATACCGTTTAAAAACAACGATGCCGAGACCGCCGTGTGGACCGGAAACTGGAGCAGAATAAAAAGCGGCGAAAAAATGAGACCCCCGCCCAGGCCGACCATGGTCAAGGCCAGGGAGGCGGCAAAAATCAGCGGAAAGAGAATTAACAAAGACATAGGTAACCGTTCACAGGTTCAACGTTCAAGGTTGAGGTTAAGGTTAAGGTTGAGGTTGAGGACAAAGAAGGCATTAAAGATCCGAAGTCCTCGTTTTAAATGCTCATCTCCCAAATAACTGCCAACTTGGCTCCTGTTTTTGTAATAGTTCACCGCAAAGTTCGCTGAGAACGCTGAGAAAGTCATAACACAATTTAAAAGATAATATTAAGAAAAGTTGTATTTCGTTGAGTTTTCTATTCAATTTGACCGACCGTTTTTTTTGCCGGCGGCTGGGCTGAACCCTGAACGCCTGCATTTTCTCCCGTTTTCTCTAAAATTCCGTAACAGTCTTAAGCGCCACCAGCGGATAAATCTGCCCATGGCCCGGCGGCATGGAGTTATACACCCATTCGATTTCTACGGTTCCCAATTTCATGAATCTGAATCGTTTAAAGCCATGAAAGACCCCCCGAACCAGGACATCCTCCATCCCCATCGTCAGGCCGAACACTGCAACCTCTGTTCTTGGTGGAATCCGGCTAAGTTCTTCTTTGAATGCCACGGGCGAAAACGTCAGCATTCGGCTGTTTCGATAAGATCCAGATAATGAACGGTATTGATACCAGCATTCCAATTGGGGCGAAGCCCCTAAGTTCTGGCATCGGTTATAGGCAAAGGGTTTAGCCTTGAGCTTTTATCCTCCAACTAATAGCTTTGAGCTTTCAGCTTCCCGGCTTTGAGCTTTTTTTCAAGTGTTCCGCACCATGGGACAACATACGGTTCATAATCCTGCAGCAGATTTCTCGTTTTTATCTTTAATGGCTTTTACCATTATGGATGTGAAATTTGATTTTCCATCCAGACGATGGTTTTAGCGGAGTAGCATGATCTAATCGGTTACCCTCAACAGGGCGATTTCTGTGCCTTGACACACCTCTCAGCATTTGCCATATTCCAGCAATTCAAAGTTTATTTTTACTGAACATGCTTGATATGGTTTGAGATATCTTTACCCTCGGAAAATTTTTCCAATATTGTAGATAAAAAGGAGACTGTGATGTCAGAACAAAATGAATCCCGTAGAACCATTGTCAATTCCTGGAATGAATGGGACCCGCTGAAGCACGTTATCGTTGGCCGTGCCGATGGGACCATGGTTCAGGCTCCGGAGCCGGCCATGGAACGTGATTGGCCCGATCACGGATTTCCGCTGGGTACTTACGGCCCGTTGCCGAAAGAAATGGAAGCCCGGGCCAATGAGCAACTGGATAATTTTGCGAAACTGCTGGAGAGCCGGGGAATCCGGGTCGATCGTCCGACCCCGCTGGATTTCAGCCGGGAAGTCCAGACTCCGGACTGGGAACAAAAATCCATGTTCGGCTGCATGCCGCCGCGAGATGTCCTGCTGACAGTCGGCAATGAAATTCTGGAGGCCACCATGTCACAACGTGCCCGCTGGCATGAATATCTCTGTTACCGTCCCTTGCTGGAGCAATATTTTAAAGAAGACCCCAATTTCAGGTGGGAGGCGGCTCCCAAACCGAGGCTGACGGATGGTACTTATAAAAAAGACTACTGGCGCCAATGGGAAAACAAGAGCCAGGAAGAAAAAGAAAAGGCAATCTACGAGCGCGATTGGGTTTTGACGGAAAAAGAGCCCTGCTTTGATGCCGCCGATATCGGACGTGCCGGCAAAGACCTCTTTGTGTATCATTCATCGGTAACGAACGAGGCGGGTATTGAGTGGCTGCGTCGCCACTTTCCGGACCATCGCATTCATCCGATCTGGTTTTATGAGGACAACCCGATTCACATCGATGCCACCTTTGTCGTCCTGCGACCGGGGTTGGCACTCAGCAATCGCAAGCGCAAGCCGCTGACGCCCAACATGCTCGAGTTCTTTAAAAAGAATGACTGGGAAATCGTGGAATGTGCCAAACCCTTTTTGGATGATTATCCACCGCTGTCGTTCTGCAGCCCCTGGCTGTCCATGAATACACTGATGCTCGATCCCAAAACCATCTGTGTGGATGCCCAGGAAACAGAACAGATGGAGCAGTTCGATCAGCTCGGCTTTGAAGTCATTCCGGTGCCCGTTATCGATGTGAGCGCCCTTCGGTGGCGGTCTGCACTGTTCGACGGCGGATGTCCACCGTGAGGGGAGTTGTGAGGATTACTTTCCGCATCAAATTGAAGGATTTTAATTTTGTTTGGGACACGGATTTTCACAGATCCCCACGGATGAATACGTGAGGCTTTGAAGTTACTAAGGAGTTTATTATTTTGGCATGGGTTCACCGCCCGCTTCGCTCGAGTCGCAGAGATCGCAGAGGGATTTTTCTTTTAACTTTCTGCTGAACCCCGCTAAAAAGCAGCGGGATGCGAGCATGGGCAGAAAGTTAAAAACACACGCCCTTCGGGCAATGGATCGCGTACTATTTTCAATTCCTCACATATAAGTAATTTCTTGAGTTTGAGGCAGATTGTCCTTTATGTTTGCAGTCCTTCCTGTTCGCCGTTATTTTGGAGGATCAACGTCAAACATAAAACAAATATTCTCTGCACACTTTGCGCCTCTGCGGTGAATAAAAAATTAAATCTTATTTGCAATCCTGCAAAAGGTATAACATTTGACACCAAAACCTCTCATGCTGATTGCCTCGTTAGACGATACCCTGATGGAAATCGGACGTCCGGATCCGGGCATGGTGCGGGATGATTCTGTCAAGAAACATAGACTGGGCTAAAACAATTGCGGAGTGAAAAAATACTTGTTTTTGTTGTTAGTTATCCGTATTAGATCCTTAAAAGTTATTTTTTTGCTTTTTGCACAAAAAATTATTTTTAGGATGTTTTCACTATCTTGTAACGATTGAATATTTAAGCTATTTATTCAATTTTAAAACCGACGGAGCGAAGCGACAGCCACAAATATGGGATAAATCCATATCTACAACCACTTAACCAATCAACTAATCAACCAATCAACGATATTTCTAATAACACTTAGCCAATAACTTAAATGGGCCGCTAGGCCGATTAAAGGAGGAAAGATGAGCCAGACATCCAATGAGCAATTAACTCAGCTAAAAACGCAGTTCATATCCGATGGTGTTGGTATTACCACCACAAATTTCATTCAATCGGCGCAAGGTGCCATTCTGCGGGACGTGGAAGGCCGGGAGTTTATCGATTTTGCCGGCGGCATTGCCGTGATGAATGTCGGCCACAGTCACCCGAAGGTAGTGGCGGCGATCAAAGAGCAGGCCGAAAAATTTACCCACACCTGTTTCATGGTAAACCCCTATGAAAATGCGGTGAAGCTGGCGGAGAGACTTTGCCGGATAGTTCCCGGTAATTTTGCCAAACGGGCGGTATTCTTAAACTGCGGGGCCGAAGCGGTGGAAAATGCCGTTAAAATAGCCCGTTATTACACCAAACGGCCGGCCATAGTTGTCTTTGAAAATGCCTATCACGGCCGCACCCTGCTCACCATGACCATGACCAGCAAGGTCAAACCCTACAAACTCGGGTTCGGTCCTTTTGCCCCGGAAATTTACCGGATACCTTTCGGCGACGTCGCCGGTGCCGACAAGCTTAATGACATCTTTATCAAGCACGTCAACCCGGAAGCGGTGGCGGCGGTAGTCGCCGAGCCGGTTCAGGGCGAGGGCGGATTCATCGTGCCGCCGCCGGATTATTTTAAGGAACTAGTGAAAATCTGTCACGACAACGGCATCCTGTTTGTGGCTGATGAAATCCAGAGCGGCATGGGACGAACGGGTAAGATGTTTGCCATCGAGCACTGGGGCGTTGAACCGGACCTGATCACCGTGGCCAAGAGCCTGGCGGCCGGTATGCCCCTGGCGGCCGTTGTCGGCAAACAGGAAATTATGGATTCCGTGCACTCCTGGGGCCTGGGCGGAACTTACGGCGGCAATCCGGTGGCCTGTGCCGCAGCCCTGGCGGTGCTGGACGCCTTCGAAGAAGAAAACATGCTGGCCAAGTCGGTCGCCCTGGGGGAAAAACTAAAGGCCCGATTCGAAAAATGGCAGAAGGATTTCAGCATTATCGGTGAAATCAGGGGACTGGGGGCCATGCTGGGGTCTGGAATTCGTCAAAGGGTGAAAACAAAGAGCCGGCAGCTGATGAAGCCAAACAGCTGGCCGCTTACTGTCTCGGTAAAGGCCTGCTGATTCTGGTCTGCGGAAGTTACGGCAACGTGGTCCGGGTCCTGGCGCCGTTTGTCATTACAGATGAGCAGCTGGGACAAGGGCTCTCTATCATGGAAGAGGGACTGAAAGAAATTTCAAAATAAGATAAAGGGCAGACCTCATAATTTACTATGAAAATAGCTCTTTTTATTTTGTAAATATGGCATAAATCCATATTTATAACCACTTAACCAATCAACTAATCACCCAATCAACGATATCTGAAGGGAGGTAATATGCGCTGGAAACAATTTTTTACCCGTGTCGATTCACTCGATGCACCGGCGGCTAAAAAGTTTATGGACAAGCTGGCCGGGGATCAATTCAACCTTCTGGATGTACGCCAGCCCGGAGAGTACGAATCCGGCCACATTCCCGGCTCAAAGCTGATCCCGCTGCCGGACCTCAACAATCGCATCAGTGAAATCGATCCTGAAAAACCGACAGTCGTGTACTGAGCGGTGGGCGGACGCAGCCGGGTGGCTGCCCAGATGCTGGCCGGTATGGGTTTTAAGGAAGTGATCAACATGGCCGGTGGAATAAAGGCCTGGAACAGCAATAAGGCGATCGGTTCCGAGGACCTGGGACTCGACCTGTTTACCGGCCAGGAAACACCGCAGGAAGCATTGATCGTTGCTTACTCCCTGGAGGAAGGATTGAGGGAGTTTTATGTGTCGATGGTCCCTGAAGTAAAAAACGACACTGCCAGCCAGTTGTTTGAGAAACTGTCAGCCATCGAGATAAAACACCAGGATCGCATATTCGCCGAGTACTGCAAGATTACCGGTACCGATGTAAATCGGGATGAATTTGAAAAAGAAGTGGTGGCACCCGCGATGGAAGGTGGCCTCACGACCGAAGAATACCTGAAGCTATATGAGCCGGATCTTGAAGTAGTGGAAGAGGTCATCTCCCTTGCCATGGCCATCGAAGCCCAGGCGCTGGACCTGTACCAGCGTGCATCCGAACAAGCCGCATCCGAGGAAAGCAGGGTTGCGTTGATGCAGATCGCGAATGAGGAACGTGCTCACTTGGAGCAATTAGCTAAGCTGTTCGAAAAACTTTAAAAATCAAAACAAAGAGGGCTGAGATGAAAAAGAATCTGGTACTTGCCGGAGGGGGACATGCCCACATGGTGACGTTGGCAAACCTGCACGTGTTTGTCGAAAAGGGGTATCACGTGACGGTCATCGGGCCTTCCGAATATCACTATTATTCCGGAATGGGCCCGGGCATGCTTGGGCAAACTTACAAACCCGAGGAAATTCGCTTTGCTACCAGACACGTAGTGGACAAAAAGGGCGGCCGTTTCGTGCTCGGAAAGGTCGTGAAAATAGATCCCCAGGCGCAGAGCGTGCATCTGGATTCAGGCGATACGGTTCCCTATGACGTGCTGTCGTGTAACCTGGGCAGCCAGGTACCCGAGGAGATCGTTACAGACGGTCTGGAAGATATCTATCTGGTCAAACCGATTGAAAGACTGGCGGCGGCCCGGAAGCGGATCCTGGAGCTCGGATCACAGAAAAAGATCGCCGTCGGGATCATCGGCGGCGGCCCCTCGTCGGTCGAAATTTCCGGAAATATCTGGCGCCTTACCCGGGAACCGGGCATGCAGCCGGCCGACATCAAGATCCTGACCAGCAAAACACTCATGCCGCATCAACCGGCCGGTGTGCGCAGAAAAGCGTTGACCTCATTGAGGGCGCGCGGAATTGAAATCGTGGAAGATTGCGATATACAGCAAATCAAAACCGGCAGCGTCACCGAGGTCTCCGGCAAAGAGCATGAACTGGATGTCATTTTCGTGGCCGTCGGCGTAAAACCCAGTCGGGTTTTCAACGCATCAGGCATACCGACCGGACCTGACGGAGGTATGCTGGTCAACCGCTATCTTCAGAGTACCGGTTACAGCAATATATTCGGCGGCGGCGACTGCATCTGTTTCAAAGATTCGCCGCTGGACAAGGTCGGTGTTTATGCCGTGCGTCAGAATCCCATTATTTACCACAATCTGATGGCGACTCTGGAAGGCTCCGAACTCCAGTCTTTCAATCCGGGTGGAGAATATCTTCTGATTTTCAATTTGGGAGACGGTACCGGCATATTCCACAAGTGGTGGATACTGTTCGGTGGGCGTCTGGCATTTATTTTCAAGGATTATCTTGACCGCAAGTTCATACGCGAGTTTCAGGCAATCGAATAATGTTTAATATTCCAGACCTCGTCATTTAGCTTTAAAAAATGAATGTAACTCTTTAAATGTCGTAGAATCGCATGAAAATTGGACATTGGTCTAATTCAGGGATTGAGGAATTCAGGAATTGAAGGAATTCTATCTATTTTAATTTATTTATTTTATCCTTTAATTGCATTTAATCCCTCAATGCCTAAATTCCTCAATTTGGCGCTAATAGACATAGATAATGTAAAAAAAAAGCGAACTATTTTCAAAGTAAATTACTATGTCTGTATCACCTCTCAAAGAGGTGGCTTTTTAACGGTACTATCTTCAACCAACAGGAGGTAATCCCATGCAACTCGATATGCACTACTACGGCACGTACGCCATGGCAAGAACCGCCGGTCTGAAACCCGGCATCTGCAAGACCATCGCCACTGCAGCCCAATTTGTTGATGACAATGCCGCCAAATCGAATATCGAATTCCAGGACGGCGGCAGAATCGACGCCCAGGCTACGGCCCATCATGTGTCGGACGTCATCAGCAACCGCGATCCTGAAGATCAGCGCCAGGTCTGGGTTCCTTTTCACTTTCTTCCCGGAAACAAAGGAAACAGCTTTTCAGAGCGTCTCCTCTGCCGGGAAAACAGCAAGATCGCACAGGATCTGGTGGGCCATCATCTTACCTACGCAACGCATCCGGCCGGTGTCTGCCTCATCGGGGTCGCGGCCCATGTCTACGCGGACACCTTTGCGCATTTTGGCTTTTCCGGTGTGGGCTCCAGGCGCAATAAAGTCGATAACGACAGCTTTAAATTCGACGCCGGGCTCGATCCGGACATCGCCGATTATATCAGGAAAAAGGAAAGGGATTTTTTCAGGCGCTATGGCAGGGGCGGCGGTTTTATTGCCAACATCAAGTCGTGGCTCGCCGAAACCATCTCAGGTGCCCTGGGGCACGGGGCGGTGGCTACCTATCCGGACCGGCCTTACCTGAAATGGAGTTTCGAGTACGAGTATCCGAAAAAACGACGCGAAATCCGGGATAACCCGAAAAATTTTTTAAAAGGTTGCGAGGCCCTGCACGCCATGTTCGTTCGGTTCGGGAATGAGAATACCGCGTTGTCTGCCGGTGACGGCGTGGCGTTTGATGAGATAAAAGGTTCGGTAACGGCCATCCTTGGTTATTCAGCGAAAAAGGAAGACCGGATTAAAAAATGGCGCACCGAGGCCAGCCGGGGGAATATCGGGCCGAATCCGTTTAAAATTTCCCGGTATAAGCCGGAAACCTGGTTGAAACAGTCGGCTGTGCTCAACAGCAGCGAAAAGTCAACCGATGCTTTCGGGTCGAATCTTTACCGTTTCTACCAGGCCGCTTCCATTCACAGACAGTTTGTCCTCCGTGAACTGCTGCCGGAAAACAGGCTGGTTGTCGCGTAGTCTTTTGGGGGGTCACTTGAAAACGGGTGTCAAACCGCCTGAAATTATGACTATAAATTACCTAATCAACCATTCAACCAGTAAACTATTCAACGAGGTCTGGGTTTAAGAAAAAAGCATCCACTGGAGGTGCACCAAGCTGGCTTTTTCCCTTAATTGCATCTTTTTGACAGTTAAAAGGGCATTCTAAGGCCGAAAAACGGCCTTGTTTTTAAGGTCATGCCTTAATTGTCGGTGCTCTGCCTTGACCCCAGCACCCAACCAGCACCCCAAAGTATGAATCACAAAGCGTGCATTTTAAATACCAATATCTCTCAGAACCGCACCATTTTAGGCGTCTGCCTCAAAGCTTTTGTTAAGCCAATCATTTTTAGCCTTAAATGATTGTCCAAGGGGTTGAAACCCTGATAGTTCTTGGCGTTTCAACTTATTTCTTACTTTCTCAAAATATCTTACCGTCTCTTCGGTATACAAACGTTCCCCACAGTGCATACAAACTTCAGCACTGACTTGAAGCACCGCAGTATGTTTTCCACCACGGAGCAATTTTTCTACTTCTTTTTTTTCCAGTCTACCACCGCAAACCGGACATTTTTCAAAAGGTTTCATGGTTTTTCCCTCCTTTGGCGAAAATCAATCCAGCGATTGGGATCCGGGCGATAAACCGTTATAACAACGGCCCATAGATTTTCATCATTGAAAGCCCAAACGCTATGAACAGGATCACCGCCAAAAGTTCTCCCAAAAATTAAGCAGCTTGGATATATTCGTATTCGATGATCTTGAATAGCCTTAATGATATCCGTAATTTCCATAATGATCTGTGCTGTCCTAACCTGAACTGAGGGGCCGGGTGACAGATAGCTACAGCTTCGGCTAAAAAAACACGACATATCAATAAAAGCGGCTGTTCGGTAAAGCCATAAGCTAAGCCCGGTCCCTCTCAAGTGATTCGTTGAGTATGCCGCAAGATGGCAGGTGGCTACCTGAGAACACGAGGTATCCACCTTGGAACTCTTTGAGAAAAGCGTTTGTATGAATCACCAAATTTTTTCCGAAGCGTTGGTTCTTCATAAAAAACAACAAAAAGCCATGTAATAACAGCTGTATAACACAATATGCCCAAACGAAATGTCGCAATAGATGACGAAGTTACAATTTCATACGGCACGTAAAAAAGAACAATTCCTGGAAACACAATCAAGAGAATCAATGTCTTGAGAATAATCATGTCTGATATAAATGTGTTCATCCCTTCGTCAGTGCATAATAGTTTGAAATTGTATGAGAAATTCTTTAGGATTGACGATTTTAATTCCGATATAGTTTTTAATCTGTTGTAAATGTTTATACCCTGAGATTATATGAGAGCATCCTAAGGCAACAGCGCATTCAATGAACATATTATCGTCTGGGTCTTGTTCGACTATTTTTAAAGAAGGAGTTGTTGCTGAAAAGATAATGTTATGCCCTTCTGAAAAAATATTTAGTAATTCTTGAAGTTCATTTTCGTTTTGCAGCCCAAGCCTTTTAAGGACTTCCACATATTCATCAACAATCTCTCTTGAGAGGCAGAGTTTTATTTCCCCTTTTTTCCATAAATCAATAATTTTTCTAGGGTTGCCCCCAAAAAATGATGAGATAAAAACATTTGTATCAATAACAACTTTTATCATTTTTCAGCTCTGACCTTTTGGATAATTGAATCAATGTCATCAGAGCCGACCCCTTTATTTTTGATTTTTGATCCTATTCGGCTCCAGAGGTCGTCAATATAGGAGCTAATGTCTCTATTTTTCACATAACTTTCGAGTAGTTCCCTTACAATCTCACTTACATTTTTCCCTTCAGCTTTTGCAAAATCGCTAACCTTGTTTTTGAGGGTCGGATCAATGCGGATAATCATTTGTGTTGTCATATAACACCTCCATGCATGATATATTGTAATAACAATATATACAATGGGAAGAGGAAGTCAAGCGAAATGAGAGATTAAAAATATTTCTTTGCAGGAGCTAAGTTCAGCGGCAACGATTTCACTATCGATGGCTTGAATTTTGAATTTATTTTGTTGAATTCACCTACCGTAAAAATGCCTTAGCTTTCAGAGGGATTCCATCAAATTATGCACTTTCAAGCTATTTAATTGATGGAGCTTCATCCAATAAATCCATTTCTACAAAAAAAATGGCCAAATTAACCCATACTCCAAAACAGCCTTGACTATTTTGGAATATAGGTTTAAATAGCCACATGCGTTATATTGTTTCCAATATCCTCAAAGACCTATCCAAGAAAATGGTATTTATCGGCGGGCCCCGTCAGGTGGGGAAGACGACTCTTGCCAAGGCAGTCCTATCATCGAATTTTTCTTCTGGGCGCTACCTGAACTGGGATTATGACGAGGATCGCCAGGACATCCTGCGAAAGCAGTGGAGTGCCGATCAGAAACTGCTCGTATTTGATGAACTGCACAAGTTTCCTCGCTGGAAAACTTGGATCAAGGGGATTTATGATGTGTCGCACGAATCTCACGCTTTTTTGATTACGGGATCAGCGCGGCTGGATGTATATCGGCGAGGCGGAGACTCTTTGATGGGGCGGTATCATTACTGGCGTCTGCACCCGTTTACACTTGATGAAGTCCCGCCAGGAATTTCTCAAAAAGAAGCGTATCATCGTTTAATGACTGTCGGCGGTTTTCCCGAACCGTTTCTTGACGGCGATGAGCGTGCTGCCAGAAGATGGCGGCGCGAACGGTTTGATAGGGTCCTCAGAGAGGACATCAGGGACCTTGAATCGGTCAGAAACATCCAGTTGCTGGGCATGTTTTTAGATATGTTGCGACATCGCGTAGGAGGGTTGGTTACTCTTTCCAACCTGGCAGGCGACCTGCAGATCTCTCCTAAAACCGCCAAGACCTGGCTTGAAGTTTTAGAAAGAATGTATCTCGTGTTCAGCGTTCGACCATTCACTAAATCTCTGCCGAGGGCAGTTTTGAAACCCCCCAAAGTGTATTTTTTTGACAACGGCGATGTAATCGGAGATGAGGGCGCACGATTTGAAAACTTAATTGCAACATCGTTGCTCAAACGCCTTCACTTTTTAGAAGATCGCGACGGATATCGATATGAACTTCGATATATTCGTGATAAAGAGGGGCGTGAAGTTGATTTTGTCATTCTCAAGGAAGGGAAAATTGAGGAATTGATTGAAGTCAAGTTTTCCGAAGATAATATTTCGAACTCACTTAGCTACTATGCCGAGCGTCTAGCTCCCCCTAAAGCCACCCAAATTGTTGCCAATCTGAGAAGACCTTATGACAAAGGCAAAGTCAAAGTTACCGGGCCGATCTCATATTTCAGCAATAAACTGTATTAGATGTTGTACCTATTGATGATGATTAAAAAATACCCATATATCCCACGAAAGCTTCTTCCGGTATTTCAACCATCGCTGCATCACCGGCTTCAATGGCATTCATTTTGCCCATGGTGACTTGTTGGCATTATCAGTCATATTTATTATTATCCTGTCAAATCTAACCGAGATAAGCCGCCTGCCAACTAGCCGGCAACCAACTTTGAGCGGTGCAATGACTTGAACCTACTTCAAGAAAACGATCGTGCTGGCAGGTCGGCTTAATTCGTTAGACACTGAATTCTACAGATGCTACCGTTTCTATCTTGGATAGCTCGATTTTCATCCGCTGCCCTGCATGCCACAAATCATATGCCTGCTGCATGCGCAACCAGAGCCCGGGTCCGTTGCCGGCAAACTTACCAATTCTAAGTGCCATTTCAGTTGTGATAGGATGAGTACAGGCTAAGACACGGTGTAACTGCTGCCGAGAAATACCAAGCCGGCGCGCAGCTTCGCTAACTGACAGTCCGAGGGCTGGAAGCACGTCTTCACGCAGAACCTCACCGGGATGGGTTGGTGGACGGTTCAAGGGACGTTTAACGAAATACTCTTCCATGGTTTTACCTCAATGATATTGTTCAAAATCTACCCGCAACGCCTCACCCTCCTGCCACTCAAAGGCGATACACCATGGGCCGTTGATGTGGATACTGTGACGTTTAGGTATTCCCTGAAGGCCGTGGAAATTGAATCCCGGCACATTCAAATCTGTCAATGACTCTGCTTGATCCAAAGCTTCCAATCGTCGCAGGCAACGTGATTGCAAATCCTGCCGCATTCGACGGCTGCGGCCTCGCTCGAACAGCTCAACAAGGCCCTTGTGCTTAAAGCTCTGGTGTCACTTTAACGCGTGGAAAGTTTTAAAGCGACAGGACGGGTACCAGCCGCGCTGTTGGCGGTCAGCTTGATCCCATTGTTAACCCTTGTAATACCTCCAAAAATGAATGAAACATGGCTGAGCCCTTCGGAGTTAACAACCACACGAATGCACCGCAATTCAAGACAACTGTCACCCAAAAAACAAAACGAAAAGATTGTTTTTTAGATTTGTGTCTCAATTTTTGTTGAGCGACCAATGCTCCCGGCCACCCGCCAACCAATGATATTAAATGAAGGGTACCTTCACTTGTTCGCCAAGCACCTCTTTGTGCTGCCGATTTATCCATGGCATACATAAAAAACGACAGGAGGCTTGCGACCAAATAGACAGCGAGAATGATAGGAGATATTTGACCAGCAAGAACAGTGACACCAACAATTACAAAAAATATTATAGGGGCACTAATTGAAAAAGCTCCTCTGCTCTTATTGGCTGTTTTTCTCCGTTTATCACCTGGTAATGTGGCATGCACTGCTCGGGGTCGACCTTGCTTATCGGTAGCAAGGGAGTATGTAACTAATTCATTTAACTTTGGTCGACGGTTACGGTTGTTAAATTCCGAGATGTGAACAAAGACCTCTTTGCCACCAGTCGAGGGCTTTAGAAACCCAAATCCTTTCTCATCGTTCCACTTTGTTATTTTTCCTTTAGTGCGCATTCTCTCGATTCCAGGGGGTTAACGCAGAAGTCAGGGGCAGACAGGGCTTCCACTGCCTTCATAAAAATTAATTAATTTTTAAATTGGGGTCGTACCAAGGTGAACTCTCGGCAATTAAAAATAAACGCCAAAAATAGCCCCGGTTTTTGGTCTTAACGTGATGTTTTTAACACCAAAAAGCGCGGTTTAAGAAAAAGGCATCCCCTGGAGGTGCACCAAGCTGGCTTTTTCCCTTAAATGCATCTTTTTGACAGTAAAAAGGGCATTCTAAGGCCGAAAAACGGCCTCGTTTTTAAGCTCATTCCTTAATTGCCGGTGCTCTACCTTGGTCCGACCCCAGCACTTGGTCCGACCCCAGCACAACATCCGACCCCAGCACAACATCCGACCCATACACATTGCAGCCGATTGAATGGAACAAGATCAGGTCATGACCAGTGCCGCAGGCACAATCGAGAACTTTAGACACCTTGTGATTCTCAAAAAGTTTGCGAAAGAAAAGATCGCGATCAGGACTCTGTCCTTTCATCCAGTCGTACCGCTTCGCGAAGCCAGTATATGGATCATCTTCCATTTTGTCTCCTTGCTGCCCAACGTCGCAAATCACTGGCAAATTTAAGTTGCGGAACGCAGTGGAGCAGCTTAAATTTGTCCATGTGCATTTGCCTTGTTAGCTGCGGCGCTGTAGTACAACATGGGATACCTCACGGTGACCGCAACGTGTAGATGTAGGCATCGACTATACATCCATCTTTGAGTTTCACCTTTGCCAGCACACGACGATAAGCCTCACCTTCAAACGCATCAAGACTCGCCCAATGGCCTGATAGGTTCTCCGAAGTGAAAAGAAATCCTTCGACTTCCCCGCCATGTTCATCGAGATCGATGCCAGGATAACCCATTTCTGCGCCCCAACCTTCTTCTCGCAGGGTCCCAGTTACAGTAGCGGTTTCCCATGAACCTCCAATAGCATCAAGCACATGCTCATTTGGACGATCCGGACCTAGAGACCCGTAAACAAATAGTTTTTCTATCACTGTTCCTCCAAGAGCAGCTAACCTGCCGGCCTCCTTACTTTCGAGCCTGCATTGGACCTAACGTAAAACCGCATAATTTTCCCGGGCAGGTTCAGCGATTGGTTCGCTTCTACCCATTGCAGTTGCGTGCATTAAAATTCACTTGATATTTTCAGAAAATGGTGTATGTTAAATGTAAGAACGTTGTCAATACAAATGCACTAGTGGGCAGGAGGAAGTCATGGCTAAAACAGCAACAATTCAAACCCGTGTAGACCCCGTTGTTAAAAATAATGCGCAAATAATACTGAAAAAATTAAACATATCGATGTCCGAGGCTATTTCAATGTATCTCTCACAGATTACGTTACATAACGGAATCCCCTTTGAAATAAAGATTCCTAATGAGGTTACAGCTAAAACACTTAAAGACGCTGAAATGGGCAAGAATGTTCATAAAGTTGACTCTGTAGATGGATTATTCAAGGAGCTTGATAGTTGAACATTCATTACACGACTCAATTTAAGAAAGACTATAAAAGGATCAAAAAACAAAACAAGGACCTTTCTAAAATAAGGACCGTCATCGAGAGATTAGCTGCTGGTCAATTGTTGGAACCGAAGTATCATGACCACCAATTATCTGGTAATTGGAAAGGACATCGCGATTGCCACATTGAACCGGATTGGATCTTAATCTATCGAATCACAGTCGATGATTTGTATTTAGAACGAACTGGTTCCCATTCTGAACTATTCAAAAAGTGATACATGTCGATAGCGAACGTGGAAGTGAGCTGCGGCCCTGATGGGTGTTGAGTTTGCACGGCCCTTTACGTAAAACCCGCGATCTACACGCCGTCTGCTTCCTGGTTTGTTATAACTAAACGATGATTTAAGCGGCATTTGATCTCAGTACCTGTACCTCTTTTTCAAGGCGTTCTGCCAGCAAATCTTCGGTTACTTCAAGATCGAAACGGGTTTGGAGATTCAACCAGAATTGAGGCGATATTCCAAAGAACCGCCCTAAGCGTAAAGCAGTATCAGCAGAGATTGATCGTTTTCCATGAACAATTTCGTTAATCCGTCTTGGAGGTACGCTTATATCTTTGGCAAGTCGATATTGACTGAGTCCCATCGGTTTTAGGAATTCCTCAATAAGGATTTCACCTGGATGAATGGGGGGGAGTTTTTTATTTTTCATCATTGCCTCCTAATGATAATCTGCAATTTCGACATCATATGCATCACCGGTTTTCCCTTTGAAACAAATTCGCCATTGATCGTTGATGCGGATGCTATGTTGTCCTTTCCGGTCACCTTTTAATGCCTCCAATCTGTTACCAGGTGGAACGCGCAAAGTATTTAAGGGTCTATCCGGAATTCCCAACACTATTTTACTCAATAATTTCATTTATATGAAGAACTCCAGCAGAAAATCAACCCTTGCGAGAATGGGCCACTGCTAAGCTCGTCGGAGCACGGGTTGATTTTTCTGCGGGTCGCATGCACGGTTTTTGTTTTAAAATTAATGTGCAAGAATCGCGATTGATTTGTACATGTCAAAAGCGATGCAAACCCAGTACCGGTCTAATATTATGGGCTATTCTATTGTTGGGAAATTCGGATATAGCCGTATTTAAATCGGTAGCAGAATCTAAAATAACCAATTTTCTCCGCGCAAGCTGCTGAATAGTTTGAGGCAATTTTTTGGGAAAGAAGTTTGTTGAAAATTTTTTCAGTTTCTTTATCCCGAAAAGATTTTATCATGAGGGAATGTTAACGCAACTCGTTATTAACGCCAAGCGTTAATTTTAAGCATTGGGTTTTTAAATGGATCAAATCGGTGGTTATTTAGATTATTCTACGTGTTATTAGGTGGTTATAACAACGCGGCGCTTCACCGGGCGCGGTTTTCTTGCGCTCCGTGTGAAAGCGCCTTGTTATGTGCTTTTACTGAACTAAATCCCATGGCATCCAGTATGCTGGTTTGTAGTCAAAAGGGACTAATAGTCCTTGTTCTTCCTGAGCAAGATCGCGCCATTCGCCTTGCTGCTTCAAGGATGCCCAAGAGACCACTGCACCAAGCACAGAATCCCTCTCATGCTCAGAGTACTGGCCAGCATCAACGTGAACGTACTCACTTAAATTCTCGATGCCTATATCGTTCGGTGGATTGTGTTTATTGGCCAAGCCGAGCAAAAAAAGCAGGGCTTTGGGATGTGTTTCTGTTATCGCGATAGAGGGAAACTCATCCATCAACAGTTTCGCGATCAGTGGTCCCTGAACAAGACATGCGCCCCTTAGCGAATTCAATTGCTGAACAGTGCCTCCCGGACTCTTCGCGCCCAACTTCTTAATGGCATTTCTAACCAATAGATCAGAATTGCGCCTACCATTAGCGACCCAGAACAATGGGGCATCAATACCAGCTCCGGTTATTGTTACTTGAGAAGGCAGCCGACTTTTCACTGCCAACAACGCGTTTTGGGCGTGCTCGGCGTTACCAGCGTGAAGGATTCGGAGGCGCTCACCTTCTGGCGAGCACATTGCCCAGCCAAATCGGCCTTTTCCTCCTGGGTCAAATCCGACGTAGAGTTCCATTTTCCTTGCTCACATAACGTTACGCATAAGGGGCGGCAAGAGTGCGTGACGAGACCTTTTGATTTACCGATAAACTTGGAGCGTGAGACAATGCTTAGAAAAATCGCCGAGTTCTTGCCGTCCCTTTAATGCGATTGTTCGGTGTTGTATGTTTTATAGTATCCGAATCGTTTCGTCTTCATTTTCACCAAGTAGATAGAACACGACAAATTTAGCAGGGGTGCCCCCGTCATTATTGAATTTGGCGACTCTGACATCCGCTGGTTCGTAGAACGCATCTCCAGCTTTAAGGCGTTGGGTTGGCTCGCCTTCGATTTCAAAGGCAATTGTTCCTTCCGTGACTACGCCGACCGTCGGGCAGGGATGCAAATGCAAAGGAGCATCTATTCCCACGTTCATCGCGACTTCTTGAATTTCGACTTTAGTGACAGGCTTGCCTCCATCAATAATAGCCGTCAGCAATTCTTTTCTCATTACTGGGTTTGTCATTGTCATGGCTATCTCCTTAATAGTCATATTCTTCCCACCGAACGTTGAAGTCAGGGGTAGCCAGGGTTCCCACTACTTCTGTCGAAGAATATAAATTTCAATTTTACATCAACCTGCCAAAACGGCGAAGACCCTGGCTATCCCCTGAACTGACAGGTTAGCTGGCCTGCATGGGACACATCATTTTGTATATCTCCAGCTTAATAGGGCAAGGGTACCAAATACCAAAATTAGTGAGCTCGCCAACAAGGTTAGCAAAATGCTGGGTCCAGCTAACGTGGAAGTGAGCAGCGGCCTATATGAATTCCAATTTTGCACGGCCTTTACGTAAAACCGCGATCTACACGCCGTCTGCTCCACTGATTTGTTGGGCTTTCGACAAAAATTTGTTCACAGCGGTCTCGGAACTGAGATGTGCTTTCTTGCCTGAAAATTTCTCAAACAGCGTTTTGTGGCCTTCATATGACCGCAAATCCTGCCGGTCGTAATAGTTGGAAGCCCATTCAAGCAACCTCAGTAAACCTTCTTTGGACTGCTGACGGCCCATATGTCTCTTGCTTTCAGAACCTCTTTCTTCAAGGTAGTGCTCCGCTAACTCTCCAAACACGCCTTCCGCAATCCATGCAGCCTCATTCTTGCTTTGTTGTATGAGAAGTTCAATTTGCTCTATATTCCGTTTTTTATCAAATCCCCCCGGTTCCCAGAAAAGGTCGTCAAGATGGACAACTGGTGCTGACAAAATGTGACCTAAGCGCTTTGCCAACCAAGTCTTGCCGCTTCCGCTATTGCCAATTATAACGATCTTCATCTGTAGGCCCAACGGGGAGCTAACCAGCGCCGCTGTATTCTTACGTGAGCAACCAGGCTTTTACGAAAAACCGCGATTTTCTCGGCGTCTGGTTAAGCGTCTTGTTCGATGATCCCCTTCTGTTGGTAATAGCTGCATTCTTTGAAATTTGATTTTTTCCGAAGACGTAACCTTCTCTCCTTCGTAAATGGATTTAAACCCTAACTTTTCGTAACAGCGGATGGCGCGTATACTTTCTTTACGTACATCCTTTACGTACATCAAGATATAATCTCTGTACATCCTTTCCAGAAAGGATGATATCCATTGCAGATTTGATGACCCTTCTACCAATTCCTTTTCCAAAAAGATCAATCCGGTTCAGGTATATTCCCAAAACATAGCTCATCTTATCCGGATCTTCTCTCTCAAACCATATCGTTCCAATTTCATCATTGTCATCCATTATGATAAACCAGAGTAAATCATTAGATTCTTCGAATGATACGAAAGTCGATGGTATTAAATTAGAAAATTATTCAGCACCTCCAATTCTTTCATACCATACCGGAAACTTGTTCATATCAGACTGTGTGACTTGGCGAAAATGAATATTCATATTGCCCATCGAACAATAAGGTCATAGACGAGTGTCAAACGCGAAGTGACTGTCACTCTTTGTATGAACCGTCTTGTTCGACCTGCTTTCGTTTTCCATCATTATCGATTCTTAGGGTTTTATCCCACGGAAAGCCAGACTTGAAGATAGAGTCTTTCAAGGATTTAGCATCGTACGCCTCGTTCCCTGGCTCCTTAGCGATCACACGAAACATATCCAGGTCTATCTGAATCGATCGTATGTGAGTTATCACACGTCCTATGCTGGCATAGGGAATGTCGGGTATCTCGACATTTTCGTCATTGGGAATAACATGAACATTGTCCTTTATGTGTGCCTCTAGTATCCTATGTGCAAGTTCCAATTCAGACAGTGCAGCCAAGTATCTTTCGAATATATGCTGCCTTTCTATTACTAGGGGGTTCTGGCCTATCGGAGACAGCATGGTGTTCATGACTGAAACTAGCTTCTGCCTTCCTTCATAAGACAAGCCTTCCCATGCAAGAGCATAGGAATCTGGATACAGCCACAGAAAATTGCGGATGTCATCCCATAGATTCGTCCAATTTGCGGCTTCTGAAATTGCTATGTTCCTTTGGGTTTCCTCCAGCGTGTCTTCAGCAATCTCCGATTGCTTGATAGCAAGGTTTGTTTGGGTGTTAATGAGAGCAGTTTGCTTTTTGCCTAACCTTAGTTGTTCAAAAGAAATTATAACGGCCATGACTGCGAGTACCGTTGCGGCCACAACCTCAAAGAAAATCTTGTTACGGTGCAGCCAAGCCCTGCAGCGACTATTCATCAATTCATCTCGCTGGATCTCATCGGATTTTGGTGTTTCTGAACGTTGCTCTTTCATAATTATCGAACAGTGTTGATAGATGGAAAATCTTCCATGTATTGCCCTTATAGCCTGGAAAATTTTCCATCTATAGTTATATTACAACATAAAACATGGAAAAATAGCCCTTGGCTTTTCCATGTTTGGACTTTATTGTTCAATATCATGGAAAATAAGCCCAAATTCATACCAAATCCGAAATTGCGGCTCATGGATCAGGTTCGCCAGGTTCTGAGATACCATCACTATTCGTATAGGAATGAAAGGGGCCCATCTTCTGATGGCAAAAGTGATGTATGGGGGCGGTCTGCGCCTTAAGGGTAAAAAGAGCAGGAACTAATTTTTTTAATATACAGGGGAAGTTTGGGGATGTAAAGAGGGAAAAAGGTTCAGGGTTCAAGGTTCGAGGTTCAGGGTTAAGGATTTAAAATTCAGATGTTAAATGAATGGATTCGTTTAGTTTTTCTTGTCCATTGACCCCGATGGAATGGGATGAAAAGATTTCACCCCGATGAAATAACTGCTTAATTTGTTGATATCCATCACGATCCGATCGTTTGATTTTTCTGAAAGATCGCTTTTATTTACAGTGAAGATTTGAGATATGTTGACAACGCTTTTCTAGAGTGGATCAGCCTCGCCTTTTTTGAGAGTGACATTACCCGGCGATTTTGAGATTTGAAATTAGCGAGCATACGACATTGGATTTAGCCCCCAAACGATGCTTCCGGTATTTCAACCGTCGCTGCATCACCGGCTTCAATGGCATTCATTTTGCCCGTGGTGATCTTCTGTATCTCCTCGAGAAAATTCATGAACACCACACCGCCCTTCATTCCCAGCTTGCGGCCCAGAAGATCCATGGCTTGAATTCCGTTGGTGCCTTCATAGAGAACGAAATCGATGTCGCGTCGATCGGTAATTAGCTGTGCCATGATCTTTTCCTCTCGTGTGAAAGAAGGTTCGCCCGTTTACCGGTTGAGCCCGTGGGCCTGTTATTTCAAAGGATTTGTAACCTTTCACAGATTCAGGATTATCTATATTCGTTGGTTTTTCAGCCGGTAACGGTTCGGATTAGGCCTCAACCCTGAACCTCTGAACCTTGACCCCTGAACGGTTAGACTATTTCTTCTTCCATTGCGCTGCACGCTTTTCCATCATGGCTGCGAGACCCTCCTGGAAATCTTCTGTTCTCAGCAACATACTGTTATGATTGGCTTCCATATCAAGCTGGGTCATGAGATCAACACCATCGCCGCGCTTGATGATTTTCTTGACGGCACCGCCGGCCAGCGGCGCGGTGGCGGCCATATCCCGGGCCATTTTTTCAGCTTCAGCAATAAGATCGTCTTCAGGATAAACATAATTCACCAGTCCCCAATCGAGAGCCTGTTGTGCCGTGTAATCTCTGGCGGTCAGAAAAATCTCCATGGACCGCGATGGTCCAAGAAGTCTTGAAAGCCGTGAAGTTCCCCCCCAGATCGGCGATAACGCCCAGTTTCAGTTCCGGCATGGCCCAGATGCAATTTCCGCTCATGAGGCGAATGTCGCAGGCCAGCGCCAGCTCAATGCCAAGGCCTAAAGCCCTGCCGTGCATGGCGCAGATAATGGGAACCTCCACCGCCTCGAGGCGATTAAAATACTGCTGGAATCTGTAAATCAGGGCCCGCAGTGGAGCACCGCCGGCCCCTGCCTCCCCCAGGCAAGTGCCCACTTCAGCTCCCAGCGAATTAAAATCAACCCCGGCCGAGAAGATTTTTCCTTCCCCCCTGAGTATAATCGCCCGGATCTCCGGATCGCCGGTTTGGCTCTCCGCCATCTCGCAGATTCCCATCAGCATCTCCACCGTGATCGCATTTCTTTTTTCCGGGCGATTTAAGGTGATGGTGTAGATATTTTGCTTCTTTTCACCGATTAAATATTCAGACATAAGCACCTCATAGGCATGGGACAAGATAAAAGGAAAAAGGTTAAAGGTACAAGGCTGGTATTAGTTTTTCAAACCAAGTGCGTATGAATCAAATTCAATCTTGTATCCACATTTCGGAACAATTGATCTTACACCTTCTACCAAATGCTTTGAGCCTTGAGCCCTGCACCCTGCACCCTGCACCCTGCGCCTTGCTCCTTGTGCCTTTTACCTTTATCCTTTAACCTTTTTTTATATTAATATCTCCAGATCCTCCAGCGGATACGACATGCACGCATGCACATAGCCAAACTGCCGGTCGGACTTTCTTACCGGCACGCCGGCCGGCTGAAACACCTTGCCGGAAATAACTTTTACCCGGCACATGCTGCACTCGCCGGATCTGCACAAAGACGGCACGATCACGCCACCCTTCTCTAAGGAAACGAGCAGCGGCTCATCAGCCCGGGCCTCTATATGCTCGTGGCCCTTGACCTTCACCGTGAAGGCGGCATCCCGGCCGATTTCCACGGGCCAGCCGGGATACTGCCATATAGCGGGCGGTGCACCGTACATTTCCTGTCTTATTTTGCGCCGCGGTATGCCCAGAGTTTCGAGTTCGGGCAGGCAGAATTCATACAGCCCCATGGGCCCGCAGATGAAGTACGATTTTTCCTCGATTTCCTCCAATGCCGCCCGGATAACATCGCGGGTTATAAAGCCGCACGCGCCGCCGTAATCAGCAGAGGCCTCTTCAATCACAGGTATGTAGTGGATGTTTTCAAATCGCTCCGATATACGGGCCAACTCCGCCCCAAAAATGATGTCATCCGTGGTTTTATTGCCATAAAACAGATACACGGTTCGGTCCAGACCGCACTCTATAACTTCCCGAATCATGCTCATAAACGGTGTAATCCCGCTGCCCCCGGCAATGCACACCATTTTCTGCTTGTGAATCAGCGGATTAAAGTAGAAATTGCCGGCCGGTCCGGAGCAGGTTAGCATATCTCCCCGCTTGACTTCATCGAGCAAATAATTTGAACCCAGTCCATTTTCGACCCGTCGGATGGTAATGTCGTAATAACCGGTCTGATTGGGTTGTGAAGATATACTGTACGGGCGGCTCGTCCGGATGCCGTCAATTTCAAGGTAAAGGGCAATATACTGGCCCGCCTGAAATGGGGGTAGATAATGTTCTTTAGAAACCAATCGAAGCGTTTTAGTGGATGGTGTTTCTGCAACAATCTCGGACACACAAAGCTCTAATTTGTCGGGATGTAAACGCCGTATGTATTCTTCGGCAGACAAATCGGCTGCATTGACGGTGCCGCCAAGTTTTCGGCTGACCTTTATCTCCTCAACAATCTCCTGATATCCGTCAAACTCCTGCCAGATTCCTTTTCGCATAACGAGCTCCCTAAATGATGTATGTTGTCAGTGGTCTGTTGCCCGTTGTTTTTGCCTGCGAGCTATAGTCCGTGCTATATGCAAAAAACTATATATCAATTGGGTATACAATCCCTATTTTCCAACAACAGACAATGGACAACAGACCACTAACATCGAGGTGTTGAGGTCAAATAAAGACCTATTCAGACCCCATTCTTCTGATTATTGATTTTCCTGCAGAAATGCCCGATCGTAAGGTCGGTTCGAATCCGCAGTCTCCGCTCCAGCCGCCCGCAAAAAACAGGCCTTTGATGGAAGAGTAGCGGCCCGGTTGAAAAAACAGGGAGTCCTTGGTGAGTTGTTCGTAGCCGTAAATGGCGCCTCCCGGATGTCCCTAAATAACGCATGTGAGTCAAGGGAGTGCCCACTTCAATTTCTTCAATATGGTTTCTCGCCGCCGGGTATATTTGCTCTATGCGCTTGAGCATGGATTCCGCACAGCGGTATTTCAGATCGTGATACTGCCTTGGCGGAATGCGCAGCCAGGGCTCACCGTATTTGAGCGTGACGACATTGGCCTGACACGTTCCCGGCGGTGAAAATTCAGGATCGGCAATATCATAACAACTGAGAACCATTAACTCATCCTGAATGTCGAGCCGCTGCATTCGATCCAGAATAGTGTCTGAAATATCGGAGTTGGTCATCAAAAAATTGGTTGATTCGGCAATGCCCAGTTGTTCGGGTTCACAGTCAAATCCAATAAACATGGTAAAAGCTGAGCTGCTGAGATTGCGCCCCTTCATTTCGAGCATAGAATCCCGGGACACATGTTCCGGCGCCAGCAATCGGGTATAGGTGGATATCTGAGAAACATTGGAGACGACAAATTCGGTAGAAATTGTTTCCTCGTTATCTGTCTCCACCCCTTTTACCTGCCCATTCCTTGCAATTATTTTTTTGGCTCCGCAGTTGAATCGAGCAGTGCCGCCGTACGACAGGAACTTGTTTAAGATCGCATTAGACAGGGCCTGGGAGCCGCCTTTTACATGATATGGTTTGAATTCCATGTACTGGAAGAAAATCATGGCCAGGTAGCCAAAGGCCAACCGCGTTGGGGGGACGCCTAAATAGCCCCAGTAAACAGATAGAATGGCCTTCAGCAAAGGATCGGAAAAATATTCGTCCAGCATTTCTTTGGAACTTCGGAATGCATACTTATAAAGGTTGGGATATTTGTCACGGGATGGCTCCGGATCCCTGAAAATAAAAGCCCCGATCATATCATTGGCATAAGCGGCCATTAAATCGAAAAAATTTTGAATGGCCTCCCTTTCATGGGAAAATTTTTCCTGCAGCACCGCGATGGTTTCATCACGATCCGTTTTAAGTGTTACGCGAAACCCATCGGGCAAGGCCACATGATATAGATCGGACAGCTCTACAAATTCCAGATCATCGGTTACTCCGAGCTTATCGAGCTGCATTCGCAGAAGTCCGGGTTTTTGCGGAGTGCCCAATCCGCTCAACTGGTGCAGGGCCACCTCGAATTCGAAGCGGCCGCGGCAAAAACTGGTGGCGGCGCCGCCGGGAATGTTGTGCCGTTCCAGCAGCAGTACATTTAAGCCCTTCCGTGCCATGGTGGCCGCTGCCGTAAGGCCGCCATTGCCGGCCCCGATAACGACGGCATCGTATGCTTGCATATCGTCTCCTAATCAGCCAGTTGATTGATGAATAAACTCAAAGACTTAAATTATAGCAATAATATTTAGTCCTGCAGGCTTAGTTTATTAGTTGAATAGTTGATTGGGTTGATTGAGTTGTTAATTTTGAATTTTTAGTTTTGAATTTAAAGTTAAACAGTAAAAATTAAGAATTATCCTTTCCCCTTTATCCTTTTCCGCCTTCCTAATTCCGAATTCCGAATTCCATTGCTTCCCACCGTCCCACCTTCTCATCTTCTCAACTTCCGAGCTTCCCAGCTTCCCACCTTCTCTTTACATCATTCCGCATTCCGCATTACACATTCTAACTCTGCCTCTAACCTCCAACAGCCGCAGGCTCTTCTTTGAGCTTTGAGCCTTCAGCCTTGAGCTTCCCTTCTTCCCATCTTCTTTTTACATCATTCCACCTTCCCCATTCCGCCTTCCGCATTCTAACTCAGCCTCTCACCTTCCCAGCCTCTCATCTTCCCACCTTCCTATCTTTTCTCTGCCCTATGCGCTATGCGCTTACATTCCCATAAATTTCGCCGCTATGCTCTTCATAATCTCATTGGTGCCGGCAAAAATCGTCATGATCTTGGCATCGCGCCAGGCCCGCACGATGCGGCATTTTTCCAAGGTGCCGAAATTCCCGCACAAATCCAGGGAGCGGTTGGCCACCCGGTTGAGCATCTCCGTGGTCCAGTACTTGGCCATGGAAGTTTCGATGATCACATCTTTTTTTTCCATGTGCTCGGCAACCAGTTTCTCAACAAAGGTCCTGCCAATCTTTACCTCGGTGGCCATCTCCACCAGTGCGAACTGCACCGCCTGAGATTTGCTCATCGGTTTTCCTGAAACTGATGTCTGCCGGCAGAAATCCGTGACCCATTCCAGGATGCGCTCGGCAACGGTAAAGCCCATGATGGCGCACACCAGCCGCTCCTGCTGCAGTTTTTGCACCAGCATCAAAAACCCCATGCCTTTGTCGCCCAGGCGGTTTTTCACCGGAATCCGGCATTTGGAGAAAAAGAGCTCGGTCGTGTCCTGGCTCCACATCCCCATTTTTTCCAGATGCCGCCCCCGGGTAAAACCGGGGGTTCCGGATTCAACCACGTACAACGATATGGCCTGGTGGGAATTTTCCACCGCCGGATCCCTGGCCGCCAGAACCACCAGGTCCGAATTGAGGCCGTTGGAGATAAAGGTCTTGGACCCGTCGATAACGACTTCCTCGCCCTGCTCCACTGCAGACGTGGTCATACCGGCAAGATCACTGCCGGCTCCCGGTTCGGTCATGGCCACCGCCGTGACGATATCGCCGGAAACACAGCCCGGCAGGTATTTGTGCTTGATCTCTTCAGAACCAAAAGAATTGATATAGGGAACCACGATATCACTGTGCAGGGGAGTGGCCAGCCCGGTCTGCCAGGTGTAAGTCATCTCCTCGGCTACAATCAGGGAATACAGAAAATCCCCTCCCATTCCGCCATACTCGGGAGCCACATCGGTACACAAAAACCCGGCCTGTCCCATCTTTTTCCAGGCACTTTTGGGGATGATCTTGTCCTGCTCCCACTGGTCGGCATAGGGCGTCACTTCTTTTGCCAGGAAAGCCTTCAGACGCTCACGGAATTGGTTGTGTTCTTTGGTGTAATTTAGAATCTCCATGGGTATAACTCTCTTCGTTCGTGCGTTAGGATCGTTTCACTTGAGGAGCGCTGTGCTTTAGGTTGGAGGCAAAAGATGTTTTACGACGAACCTGATTGTTTTGAATTTTGAATGTCGAAGTCCACCGGAATAATTCCGGCGAATCATTTTAATTCATAACAAAAGACAGAGCAAAGCGATTCCACCATTCGTCATTCCGCATTCCGAAATCCGAATTCCCATACCTCTCATTTCCCCAGCTGTCCTCTGCGGTGAATCTTTCCTTTGAGCTTTGACCTTTCAGCCTTCAGCTTCCTATCTTTTCATCTTCCCACCTTCTAATCTTCTATCCTTACTGCCTCCAACGGCCGCAGGCCTTTCATCCCGTCTTTATCTTCCGTCATACCTCTTCCATCACATTTTCATCACATTTTTCATCCTAATCATCCAACCATCCGACCTCTGACCTCCAGTATTCACACCTTCTTTCTTTTCCGCATTCCGCATTCCCAATTCCACCTTCCATCGCCTCCCATCTTCCAACCCTCTCATCTTCCCAGCTTCCCACCTTCCTGTCTTTTATCTGTCTTCTGCCTCCAACCTCAGACCTCCAACCTTCAACCTTCAACCTTCTATCCCTCATATTTCCCCACAATCGATATACTGCAAACATTCATGGCCGGAAAGCCGCCCAGATTATGAGTTATGCCGAATCTGGGATCTTCAATCTGCCGTTCGCCGGCTAAACCGTGAAACTGCAAATAAACCTCATACAGCATTCTTAAGCCCGAGGCGCCAATAGGATGGCCGAAGCATTTCAACCCGCCATCGACCTGACAGGGAACCTGGCCGTCGTGGTCGAAAACTCCGTCCATCACATCGCGCCAGGCCCGGCCGCGTTCGGAGATGTGCAGATCTTCCATGGTAACCAACTCTGTAATGGAAAAGCAGTCGTGGACCTCCATCATGCTGATCTCTTCCTTGGGATTGGTGATGCCGGCCTCCTGGTAAACTTTGGTGCTGCATTTGCTGGTAGTAACGAAATGGTCTCCGTCCCAATCGTTATAGCCCATTTCCTCACCGCTGCTGAGCGCCAGTTGAAGGCCTTTGACAGTGATGATATCTTTTTTGCCGAGCTGTTTGGCCAGCTCCGGCGTGGTGACAATCGCGCAGGCAGCCCCGTCGCTGACACCGCAGCAGTCAAAGAGTCCGAGAGGATGGGCAATAATGGGAGCAGCCATGATCTGGTCCTCTGAAACCGCTTTGCGCAAATGTGCTTTGGGGTTCAGGACCCCGTTGGCATGGCTTTTGGCGGATACATGCGCCATGGCCCGCTTCAGGTCATGATCCGCTATTTTATATTTGGCGGAATAGGCACTGGCAAGCTGGGCGAAAGCGCCGGGGGCCGTCATGTTCGGAAACCATTGCCAGGTCAGGCTGCCCGAATCGGAGCCCGTAAAACTGGGCAGGCCGCCGTAGCCGGTGTCCTTGAGTTTTTCCACACCCAGAGCCAATGCGATATCATAGGCACCGGAGGCCACCGCGTAACAGGCCCCGCGAAAGGCTTCGGTTCCGGTGGCACAAAAGTTTTCAACGCGGGTTACCGGAATATTGGGAAGCCGCAGCGTCATCGACAGCGGGCAGGGCACTTTTACCCACATTGATGCTGTCAAAACAGGTCCCCAGCCAGGCCGCACCGATTTCTTTCTTTTCGATTCCCGCGTCCGCCAGACATTCCTCAAAGGCCTCCACCATTAATTCTTCGGCACCCATGTCCCAGCGTTCGCCGAAGCGGGTGCAGCCCATACCGATTATTGCAACTTTATCTTTTATTCCTGTAGCCATAATTTTTCCTCCGGAAAAATTATATATAATATAATTTTTTATTAAATGGTTGATTGTAAGTGTTCACAGGTTCAGGGTTATCTTGAACATGTCCTAACCCTTTCATTCTTCAGCTTCTCAGCTTCCCAACTTCCGACCCTCTCATCTTCCCAGCCTCTGACCTTTTGAACCCTGAACCCTTGATTCTAACCTATCTTAAACAATTTTTCCAACAATTGACTCTTCATCACATCCCCTTCGATCTTCAGTTTGCCGGAAGTAAAGGCCTGCATGGCGGCAAGCTTGCCGCCCATCATGGCCAGAAAATCAGCATCCGTCATTTTAATGGTGCACTGCGGTTTTTCATGGGAACCCGCTGCCACGGTGCAGGTGCCGTCCTTGACAGCGCAGTACCAGTCCCCGCCGTCGGCCCCGGAAATGTTAAACTGGAAAACCACGTCAACCCCAACGGCCGCATCGGCCTTGAAGCCGGCACTCATGCCGTCAAAGACTGCCTGCACATTGCCTCCGGCCTGGTCGCCCGCTGCTTTTTCAGCCGCCCCTGAGGTATCCGGCGGTGCGATGAGATCAAAGATGGCACTGTTGGCATCTTCAATCTCCTTGGCTCCTTCCAGGCTGTTGATCTTTTGCCAGTTTTCATGAATCTGCTCGGGGGTCGGCGGATTTTGCGCATCCCCCAGCTGGGTTGTTGGGCCGGTGAACACCGCCGCCCGGTTAAAATACCCCATGCCGGCATTAAAAATAGCGCCGGTTTCCGGGCATTGCTCGCTGCAAAGACACAGCACCATGGGGGCAACGTACTCCGGCTTGGATTTTTCAAACAGCTCCGGCGGCATAACGTCTTCGGTCAACCGTGAGGCCGCGATGGGGGCAATGGTGTTGACCTTGATATCGTATTTTTTCCCTTCCAGTTTCAGGGTGTTCATCAGGCCCACCAGGCCCATTTTGGCGGCCGAGTAGTTGGTCTGACCGAAATTGCCGTACAGGCCCGCCGCCGAGGTGGTCATCACGATACGGCCGTACCCGTTTTCCCGCATGACCGCCATGGCCGGGCGGGTGACATTATAGGCACCATACAGGTGCACGTCCTGAACCGCCTTCCAGTTTTCGGGCGCCATTTTCACAAAGCTCTTGTCCCGCAGGATACCGGCGTTGTTGATCAGGATATCCACCCGGCCGAAGGCATCCACGGCGGTTTTCACGATGTTTTCCCCGCCTTCCACGGTGGCCACGTTATCGTAATTTGCCACTGCCTCGCTGCCGAGAGCCCTGATCTCTTCGACGACTTTATCGGCCGGGGTGGCCGAGCCTTCTCCGCTGCCGTCGCGGGCACCACCGTAATCGTTGACCACAACCCTGGCACCGCGTCCGGCCAATTCCAGGGCATAGGTCCGGCCCAGTCCGGCGCCGGCGCCGGTCACGATGGCCACCCGGTCATCGAAACGCAGCTTTGCCGACTCTGCGGCGGCCCCGGGTACCGGAACGGCCTTCCAGAAATAATTGACGAACCCGCGGTCCTTGTCCACACCTTTGCGCTTGAACTCCATGGTCACCGGCAACCCGACTTTGACATCATCCAATTCACAGTCGGTAAAATCGGCTACCAGACGCCCGCCGCCATCAAACTGGACCATACCGTAAATAGCCGGTGGATCCACCGAAACCGACAGCATATCACCGGTAAAAGTCTTCACCTTGGCCATGACGTCAGCGAATTCATAATCATCCTGGCTGTGAACGGCGCCACATTCGGGGTTGACGCAGATATCGGCTTTGGGAAACTGAGGGGTGTCGCATTCCCGGCATTTGCCGCCCACCAGCCCGAGTATCATTTTGTTTTTGCGCCACAGGGCCGAGGTAGCCGTCTGAGTGGGTGCTTCGGCCCGGATTCCCATTTCCGTCTGGATCAAATCTCTGAATTTGAGCCATTTAAGGTAGTTGTCGGTGGGCTTTTTATTGGCCAGTGACCCGGCGACGCCGTTTCGGACAGTCAGCGCGGTGATGTTCTCCGTCACTTCGAAGTAAAGCGCATTGGCGCCCTGGCCGAAGCCGCACATGAGGATGCGATCTCCGGGTTTGGCCTGTTCCAGTGCGGAAATAAACATCATGAATGAATGGGCGGCACCTGTTTCGCCGCAAACCTCATGCATGTTGTCCACCAGTTTTTCAGGAGAGGCGCCCAGGCCCCGGGCGATGTTGCGATGATCACGTTTAAAAAAACAGGGGTAAACGAACTTGTCGACATCATCCATGGTGATGCCCAGTTTTTCAAAAAGCCCGTTGACGACCTGGGGAATGATCTCTCCATAGCCCGCATCTCGGGTCCAGCGTTCTTCCCAGACATAATCGTATTTTTTATCGGCCCCGCGGTAATGATCCACAAAATCACGGGACATGGAATAAGAGCCTTTGTATTCAGCAATGACATCGGTGTCTCCCACGGTTAAGGCGGCAGCACCGTCGCCGAACCACATTTCATAAAAATAGGCGGTCCGGGTCTCCCGGCGATCCGTGGCCGTCACCATGATGTTGCTGCGCGCACCGCCCTTCACGACATCCAGGGCGGTGATCAGGGCCGTGGTGGCAATCTTCTGGGAGGCAGTGTAATCGGCCGTGATCAGTTCATCCTTGAGGTTGAGGGCCGCCGATACGATCCCGGCATTTTGCCGGTCGGCAAACGGCAGCGTTGTGGAGGCCAGGTACAGGGCGTCGAGCTTGTGCTTATCCATCCCCTGCAGGCAATCCCGGGACGCTGCCACCGCCATGGTGAGGGCGTCCTCATCCCAGTTGCACATGGAGCGTTCACCCTGGGCCACCATCATAATGGCCGGGGCAAACCAGCCCATGGCCTGGAAAATGGCCATTCTATCCAGCCGCAGCCGTGGAATGTATGCGCCGTATGAAGTAATTCCAATCATTTCTTTATCCTCCTGAATTGCATTCTTAAATAATCAAATATTATACTGGTTATTCAACTCGAAACCCGGATAAACCAAAATACGAAGCACGAAATACGAAACAAATTCAAAATTACAATATCCGTAATAGTTCAGTTCACCGCAGAGAACACAGAGATCGCAGAGATTTCTAAATGAAAGCTAGCTTTTATTAAAAGTAATCCAATAATTTCGCAAAAAAGAATCTTTTTCTTTGTTTTATTACTTTCTCAGCGTCCTCTGCGAGCTCTGCGGTGAACTCTTACCAATATCCAAATCTTAAATAAAATCAAAAATCAATTGTTTGGTCCGCCGCCGGCGGATCAGTCATTGTGATTTGCTTGGTATTTGTGATTTGAAATTTTGTAATTGCTGAAGTCCGAACTTCGAAACCCGAAATCTTGCGTTCCTTACGACATGTTGTCAGAAAAATACCCCTAAGGGCCTAACCCATGAACCTTGAACCTCTGAACACTTGAACCTTTCAAAATTTAAATAACTTTTCAATCAGCTGCGACTTCATGATATCCCCGCCGATTTTCAGTTTTCCCGAGGTGTAAGCCTGCATGGCGGGCAGCTTGCCGTTCATCATGTCCAGAAAGTCGGTCCCATCCATGGTCAGGGTACAGGTCGGCTTTTCATGGACTCCGGCTTCCACCCGGCAGCCGCCGTCTTTGATTTCGCATAACCACTGGCCGCCGCCGTCTCCGGCTATCTCGTACTGAAAGACCACGTTCACCCCGCCGGCCGCATCGGCCACGAAGGCCCCGGGCAGGGCATCAAATACGTCGGATACCGCCGCAAATCCAGCGGACGATTCACCACCCGTCTCAGCGGCAGGCTGGGAAAAGGCCGCCAGCAGATCTCCGATTTGCTCGTTGAGGTTCTGGTAAGGTTTGGCGCCGTTCAGCGAGGCGATTTTTTCCCATCTGGACATCAACTGTTCGGGTGTCGGAATCCGGCCGTCATCGCCGACCACCGCTCCGGGGCCCGTAACCATGGAGACCCGGTTGTAGCATCCCATGCCGGCATTGTAGATATTACCGCTGACCGGGCATGTTTCCGATACCAGGTACAGGGACATGGGCGCCACCAGTTCCGGCTTCAGCTTGTCTATAAAATCCGGCGGCAGGATGTCCTCGGTCAGCCGTGAGGCAGCCACTGGCGCGATGGTGTTGACCTTGATGCCGTATTTTTTTCCTTCCAGTTTGAGGGTGTTCATCAGACCCACCAGGCCCATCTTGGCGGCGGTGTAATTGGTCTGGCCGAAGTTGCCGTATAGACCCGCCGCCGACGTGGTCAGCAAAATCCGGCCGTAGCCTTTTTCCTTCATCACGGCAAAGGCCGGACGCGTGATATTGTATGCACCGTTTAAATGCACATCTATGACCGCGTGCCAATTTTCGGGCGCCATTTTCACAAAGCTTTTGTCCCGCAGAATACCGGCGTTGTTGATCAAAATGTCCACCGTGCCGAAGGCGTCCAGGGCTGTTTTGACGATGTTTTCACTCCCTTCGACGGTCGCCACATTATCGTAATTGGCCACAGCGTCACCCCCCAGGGCCTTGATCTCTTCGACGACCTTATCGGCCGGAGTTGCTGATCCGTCACCGCTGCCGTCGCGGGCACCGCCGAAATCGTTGACCACAACCCTGGCACCGAGGTTGGCCAGCTCCAGGGCATAGACCCTGCCAAGCCCGGCACCGGCGCCGGTGACGATGGCCACCCGGTCGTCGAAGCGAATCTCTTCTTTGGGAATATCGCCGTATTCGAATTGACCGTTGTCGATGACGATCTCATTCGTATCGGCGTTGATAACTTTCCAGACGGCTTTTCCCTCTTCCGTTTTCCAGATGACCGTCTTGATTGCCATGCCGGGATATAGCGGCCGCTTAAACCGGCAGTCCATGCGCCGGGCCTTTTCCGGTTCTCCCGGCACAAGGCTTTCAATCAGCGCCCGGCAGGCATAGCCGTGGGTGCAAAGACCGTGCATGATGGGTTTTTCAAAGCCGGACATTTTGGCAAATTCCTGGTCCACATGCAGCTGGAAGACATCGCCGGAAAGTCGGTAAATCAACGGCTGGTCCTCAGACGGCCTGCTTTCCACCACAAAATCCGGATCCCGATCGGGAAAAACGGTTTCTTTGGCCGGGGCATTTTCGCCGCCGAACCCGCCGTCCAGTCGTGCAAAGACAGTCACAATGCTGGTGAACAGTTTTTTACCGTTGGAATGATAGGTTTCAAACTCGGCGACGATCAGGGCTCCCTTTTCCTTGCCCTTGTCATAGTAATGTTTGATCGCCCCCTGGGTGGTCAGGGTTCCTTCGGGCGGGATGGGGTTGTGAAAAATAAGCTCCTGCTCGCCGTGCAGGATGCCGGCCAGATTCACTTTGCTGGTTGCCGCCAGTTCCCCCAGGAAATCATACATCGTGGTGATGCCGAAGCTGGGGATGACTTTCAGATTTTGTTCATAGCAATAGTCCAGATCCGAAAATCCGGCCCCAACTCCCAGCGCGTAGAGTACGGCATCTTTCCACGTGTAATCCTTGGTAAACGGGCCGATCGGTTTGCCGACCCCATCAAGGTTCAGCGCCATTTTTTTCCTCCCTTATTGGTTGTTAGTCGTTTAGATGGTTATGATCGTTTGGATCGTTGGGTTGATTGAGTTGTTAATTTTGAATTTTTAGTTTTGAATTTAAAATTAAGCATTAATAATTTAAAATTATGCCTTTCACCTTTTTTGCCCTCACCTTCACAGCTTCTCACCTTCCATCTTTTTGCCTCCAGCCTTCAACTTTGAGCCTTGAGCTTTCAGCTTTGAGCTTCTTTTGTCTTCAGCTTCCCAACTTCTCACCTTCTAATCTTCCCAGCTTCCCAGCCTCCCACCTTCTCACCTTCTCACTTCTCAACTTCCCAGCTTCTCAACCTCTCAGCTTCCCAGCTTCCCTCCTTCTCACCTTCTAATCTTCTATCCTTACTGCCTCCAACGGCCACAGGCCTTTCATCCCGTCTTTATCTTCCGTCATACCTCTTTCATCACATTTTTCATCCTAATCATCCAACCATCCGACCTCTGACCTCCAGTATTCACACCTTCTTTCTTTTCCCCTTTCCGACTACCGCATCTTTAGCCACGGCATCTTGTCACGGCGTAGCTTTGTATCTTTATGCGAAGCCTGAAGTCCCGCCCTATCGGACGACGACGGGTCCCAATTCCACCTTCCATCGCCTCCCCGCTTCCCAACCACCCACCTTCTCACCTTCCCACCTTCTCAACTTCTCTTCTTCTCTTCTTCTGTTTCCCCTCCGTAAAGGCCGGCACCAGGATAAATTTTAACGTTTCTTTTACCACCTGCACGTAGGCTGCGTGATCGGTTTTCAGCATCGGTCGGAAAAAGTTTTCCCCTGATATAAAATTCAGAACGGTATTCCACACGGCCAGAATTCTGGCCCGGGCCTGGACCGAGATTTGATTTTTATTGGGAGCCAGTTCCATGGCAACGGCGATGTTGGCAATATGCTCGGTCATCTTGATGTCCAGGGTGACACCGTTGGGAGCCTTGCTAAAATAGCCGTAAAGAATTAAATTGGGGACTTCCGGATGGGAAAAAAGATAATCGCACATCATGTCCAGGGCGATTTCAAGTCGCGTGGTCAGAGACTGACCGCTGACCTTGTGTTCTATTTCATTTAACTTGTGTTGAATTGCATCACCGACATCCTCAAGTACGGCCTCGTACAAATCCTGTTTTTCACCCCAGTGGTAATAAAGGGTTGAAATGTCGATCCCCACATCCTTGGCAATCATCCGGGTGGTGGTATTGTTGTAACCGTATTCACCGAAAATCTTGCGGGCGGATGCCAGAATTCTGGCTTTCATCGATTTGGGGTCCTGCCGGGCCTTTTCAAGAGGTGAAGGCATATGGTGCGCTCCGTTTACTTAATTGAGATATCGTTGATTGGTAGAATAGTTGATTGGTTAAGTGGTTATAAATATGGATTGATTTATTCCATATTCGCAAAACAATTGGACGCTTCATGTTTCAAAAGAAAGGACAATTAGGACACAGATGAACACGGATTAAAAAGAAAGTTTGTTTCGCCTTCGGCAAGAAAGGATACATAGCAAATAGGCACCTTTGTATATCTGACAGGGATTCCGCCGCCGGGCAGTTTGTAATAATCTGCGTTTATCTGTGCAAATCTGTGTCCCATAAGTTTTTAAACAAAGGCTTCCATCAAATGTTGGAAGCATGTTATCGGCATTCACGCGCCATGTCAAGCCGTTTTGTCATTCTCCGTATATCGAAGGCGCCGGGGTACTGATAGATCCGGCTTCAGACCGCAACCGGATGAAACGCCTTCGCGAAAAATCCGGCGTCAAAGCAGTCTGGCTCAGCCACTGGCATGAAGATCATTTATGCAGAAACACCTGGATGTTCTGATTGCAAATTCAACGGTGTCAAGGGAAGACGGTCGGTACCATCGAAGGGCGGAATGAAAAGGTTGTAAGATTTCGATTACAGCGGAGCAAAGTTTTAGCGTCTCTTTCGGTGACGTTTGCGACCCCCCTTTGACCCGTTCTTGACCGGCAGGCGCGGCTCGCCGCCACCCGGGGGCAGGATGGTCTCGTCCTCCGAAGCGACCCATACAAAACGTGACTGCGACTTACTCCCCTTGTAGGCAGGGACCCGGAAGCGGCGCACATGGAAATTGCAACTCATCAAGAGTTGCTCGAATTTCTTACTCGGCTCAGCCGACCACACCGCCAGACACCCCTGTTCACGCAGTGCGCGGTGACAGGCCCGAATTCCTTCACGACCGTATAGACGGCGGTTCCCTGAATCGGTCACCGCGTTAGGGCCATTATCTATATCCAGCAGGATCGAATCGAACCTGTTCTTGGAACGTGAGATAAGCCCGACGATGTCGCCCGTCTTGAGGTCAACTCGTTTGTCCCCCAGCGGCCGGCCGTTGAGTTCCCCGAGGAACTCACGATTCCATTCGACTACAGCACCCAGCAGTTCACCCACCACCACTTGAGCGTTGGGGCTGAGCATGTCGAGAGCCTGGCGCAGGGTGTAGCCCAGACCCAATCCGCCGATGAGTATGCTGGGCGCCCTGCGACCCTCCAGATGGGCACAACCCAGCCGCGCCAGCTCCAGTTCCGACTCATGGTGGCGACTGTGCATCAACTCCTGACCGTTGATCTCGATGGTGAAATCATGGTCATGCTGATAAAGCACCATCTCGCCGCCGTCCGGGGTCCGGGCTGTAGCTATTCTTACTCTCGGTTTCATGGTGGGTAACCGTTCACAGGTTCAGGGTTCAACGTTCAGAGGTTAAGGACGAAGAAGGCATTAAAGACCCGAAGTCCTCGTTAAAAATGCTCATTTCCCAAATAATTGCCAATTAGGCTCCTGTTTTTGTAATAGTTCACCGCAGAGTTCGCTGAGAACGCTGAGAAAGTCATAATACAATTCAGTGTTCTCAATAAATCTCGTATTTAACCAGCCTGCCGTCAAGCCCGCCGGCCTTGATCGGTTTTTTCCATGATGCTTTCAGTCCGATTTTTTTGATATACTCCCGCTCTCCGAAATAAACAAAAGCGGCCGAGCCTTTGCATTTCTGTTTCAGAAAATCGCCGAGATTTTTATAAAACATTACAAGATCCTCGTCTCCCCCCATCCGAATGCCGTAAGGCGGATTGGTTACAATTACACGCTCTTCAAGGGCGGGCAGCTTTCTGAAGTCCGCCCTTTCAACACGAACGCTATTTCCGTAATGGAGTCCCATCAGGTTTGTCCGCGCCGCGCGGACAGCCTCCGCGGACACATCACTGCCCGCAATAAGCCCTTTCGGCAATTCCCGGATGTGTCCGTCGGCCTCTTTTTTTACCTGCTTCCAGACAGCACCGTCAAAGTCGGGCAGAAATTCAAAACCAAATCGATTCCTGAAAACACCCGCAGGAATATGGCTGTACCGCATGAGCGCTTCACACAAAAGGGTCCCCGAACCGCATAAAGGATCATATAAAGGAACAGAACCGTCCCATTGGCTGAATCGGATAATCGCGGCGGCGACGGTTTCCTGCATCGGCGCCGAAACGGTCTCCTCTCTGTATCCTCTCCGGTGAAGCGCGCCGCCTGAAGTGTCGAGGCTTATTACCGCCTTATCATTCCTGATATGAAGGTTCAGCAGGATATCCGGATTCCTCACCGACACATTTGGCCGCCGGCCGGTTTTTTCTTTGAAATAATCGGCAACCGCATCTTTAAGGCGGAGGGCAGCGTACTTTGAATGCGAAATCGCGCTGTCGGAAACATTCCCCGATACGGCAAAGGTATTGCCTTCCGCAAAAAAATCTTGCCACTCGATCTGTTTGGCCTTCTGATACAGCGTATCGGTATCATGACATGGGTACGATATTAACGGCGCAAGGCACCGTGAAAGAAGCCTGGTCAGATAATTTATTCGATACAGAGTTGATTTGTCCGCCCTGAAATGAATTCCGCTGAATTCCGGCCTGACATCTTCGGCGCCGAGTTCCGCCAGCTCCTTCGCGCCGGCTTCTTTTAAGCTGTCGGCTATCTGGGCAAAATAACGGCTATCCTTCTGATACTGATATACCGCCGCTTGCCGCTTTTCTCTTCTAAGGCGTTTGACCCGATCGGCTGATGCCATTTTTCACCACTTTCGTTTCAATCGAAGCCGGAAGGAACGGTTGAGATATTGCTTGATCATTTCAAACCTTTTTGCAATATTATGGTAAATAATGCAGGAGTTTGGATGCAAAATCAACTGAATTATGGGGAAGTCCGTTCTTTCTCGGTGGCAAGAACGCGAGCGCGCCGCCGGAGGAAAATTTTAACGGGTATTCATATAGAGTAAACCCTAACGTTGCAAAATGGATACGGATTATAAAAGCAGAACCCGGAAAAAAAAGGAAGACCGGGCCCTGAAGCGCCTGGGTGAACAGTTGGTCGCCCTGCCGTTCGGCCAGCTTGAGACCATGGAACTGCCGGATGAGCTTCTAACGGCCATCGAATTTGCACAGAAAATAAGGAGCCATAGCGCCCGGCGCCGGCAGATTCAATACATCGGAGCCCTCATGCGGCATATCGACCCGAAACCCATCGAAACCGCACTCGGACGCATCCGGCCGGGAAACTTACGGAAATAACCCTCATTATTCACTTTACTCAGTGCGGAGGTATCGAGATGGATGAAAAAATGCGCGTCATGACCAAAAGACCCCTGAACGCCGAAACCCCTACTGAATCTTTGCGCTCCTGGATTACGGACAATGAAGTCTTTTTCAAACGTAATCAGGGACAGTTTCCGGACGCTCCGATCAACCTTGCGCAATGGGCACTTTGTGTCGATGGATTGGTCGAAAAAGAGTTATCCTTGACCTTTGAGGACATTCAGCGCCTGCCTAAAGTGGAAGTGGCCAATACGCTAGAATGTTCCGGAAACAGTCGCTCTTTGCTCAAAGACAAGGCATCCGGCAATCCCTGGACTATAGGCGGTGTGGGCAGTGCCGTCTGGGGGGGAATATGGCTTAAAGATCTACTTGAAAATGCGAGCCTGCAAGACGGTGCGCGCCACGTGGGCTTTGAAGGGTTTGACAAACCCCTGGGGTCGGCAGGCATCAAATTTATTCGCAGTATTCCGATTGAAAAGGCGATGTCTTCAACGCTGCTGGCCTATGAAATGAACGGGCAGCCGTTACCAATCAGACATGGATATCCGTTAAGAGCGCTGGCATTAGGTTGGACCGGTGCAAATTGTGTGAAATGGCTGAATAAGATTACGGTTCTGAACAAGCCCGCTGAGGGCTTTTTTATGGACAAGGTTTATCGCGTGTTTCAAAAAGGTGAAGATCCGAAGTCCGGCGAGGTAGTCACAGACATCGACATCAAATCAATCATTGTTGAACCCACGAAGGATCAAACGCTATCTGCCGGGATCGTGCCGATTCGGGGAGCAGCCTATGCGGGCGAAGCCGGAATTGTAAACGTTGAAGTGTCTGTCGACCAAGGAGCCACCTGGCATTCGGCCGAGCTGATCGGCCCGGAGCAGCCGTATGCCTGGCGTCACTGGGAATACTTATGGGAAGTAAGGAAAGCGGGAGAATATACAATCATGGCGCGAGCAACTGACACGAACGGCCTCCGGCAGCCCGAAACCGCCCACTGGAACGTTCTGGGCTACGGCAACAATGGTGTCAAGGAACACGCTATCACGGTCCGCATCAATGGCTGATCTCTAATCTGAAATATTTTTTTTCTAAATTCCCGGGCCCATGACATGGTGCAACACTCCAGGGGCATCTAATCTTGGTATAAGCTGCCGTCGAGCGAAGCGAGGGAACTAGGCCGCAGGCCGAGCTGTCAACTTGATACCTTTGTTGGCCATTTTCCCCGCTTAGATAGGGTGGTGTTGTACCTTTTTTGAATACGTCGCGTTGGGTCAGAAGTGGCTTGACTCAGGTCTTGGAGCAAACTTGGATAAGAACAGCGTTCCCGTTATCGCCCATATGGCCGCAAAAAAAAGAGTCCATATGGGTGTACCGATACCGAACCCCAAGCCGAAAAACCCGACGTCCATCCGAATGGGAAAAACGATGAGGGCGCTTGATAGCCATGGCAGTATGCTAAGAACCGCGCCTTTTTTTATGGGAGCGTTTTCATAAACAGGGATCAAAAAGATTATCCCCCATAACATGCTGGCGAAAACGCGCCTGAGCAACCATTCCAAGGTCAGTTCCGGCGTCATGCCAAAGCCCAACGCTGGTGTAACCCCCAACGTGCCCAACGACCACACCACAATACTGTTCGTAAGGCCGCCGAGCCCACCGGCTACGAATACATAAAATACTATTTTTATCGCTTTCATTGCTATCTTTACTATGCCGAAGCCTCACTCTGCCAGAGTAGCCATTATAGCCGATATTTCAAAATTTCCCATGCCCAATTACGATGATATTCTGATATTTGCGCGAGCCATTGATGATTAAAATCTCTTTTTGGGATAAATACCGCTTCTAATTTTGATTTTCAATAAGTTAATTTGGTCCGACAAGAGTTCTCCATTTCAGATCACCATTGAGATAATGATGCAGCGACTGGAAACAATGCAGCAATGGGTCGGACGTTTTTCTTTAATATTGATTCAGGATCTTTTTTCATTTTTATTACACCGAACGGAGAGCTGACCAGCGCCGCCGTATTATTGCGTGAACAACCAGGCTTTTACGAAAAACCGCGATTGTCTCGGCGTCTGGTCAAGCGTCGTTATGCCAATTTTTTTGATGTTTCTACTCACAAATATTTTCTAATAATTCTGCCTTCTTTCGCTCAAGGGTTGCCAACTGTTTCTTTAATTTTTTAATTTCTTTCGTGACTTGTGATAATTCATTTTTCAGCTTTTTATTCTTAAGATAGTTAGTACCGTATTTTTCGTTAACCAAAGCCTCTATTTCATTACGTAGCAACCTTAAGAAACCTTCAGTTCTTTACAACATGTTGTCAGATAAAGGCCCCTAATGGCTAAACCTGCCTCACTTCGGACATCAACTCTCACCTTCCCTCTCGGGAACCGGCATGTCGCGGCCGAAAACCGCGAACCCCACGGTGCCGATGATCCCGAAAACAAACGCTGTGATGAGATTCGTCTGCGGACCGATTTGCCATAGAAAAGCGCCGCCCAAGGCGGCAAAGGCAACAAAAACGTCCCGGATGAGGTAGTACAACCCGAACATGCCGGCCTTGCAGCTATCCGGGGATAAATCCATGATCAGCGCCTTGCGGGTGGGCTCGCCGAACTCCTTGAGTCCCCGCAAGATGAATGCCACGATCAGCCACTCCAGGGAGCGGCTGTAGAAAAGGACCAGGGGGAACAGGGTGAAAAAGACGAATGTGATGAGCACAAAGGGCTTCTTGGTGCTGCGGTCGGCCAGGTAGGCAACCGGGAATGTAAACCAGCACCGCCGTGGCCATCTCGATGGAGGTCAACACCCCGAACTGGAGGGCGGATACCGGCTCTGAGATCACCTTCATGCACCAGACCACCACAAAAGCGTAGGGGATCTGCTCGCAGAAGCGGATCAGAATATCGGTGACCAGAAGCCTTTTCATGGCCGGGTTCATCAGCCGCAGCAGCTTCAGCGGGTTTTTCTCCGGCGTCAGACCACAGACGCCCGTCGAAGATCCCGCCGCGGCCCTATCGTCTTCGATCATCCGCTGCTGCAGCACCAGCGCCACCGCGGCCATGGCCAGAGCGGCCCCAAAGGCGAGACGGACCCCATCGCGTTCGCCCCACATGCCAATGAAGAGTCCGCCGATCAAAGGGCCAAGGGCCATGGGAATGCGCCGTACCAACGAGTGCATGCTGACACCCATGGTGCGCTTGCTTTGGGGCAGCACCCTGTAAATCAGGCTCATGGTGGCCGGCAGGGAGATGGCAGACCAGGAGATGAAGAGCACCGCACCGGCCAGCACCGCCTGCCAGGCGGGGATCAGGATCACCAGGGCGAAACCGGCCATGGCGACCAGGTTGAAGACCAGCAGGGACCGCCGGGTGCCGATGCGGTCGGACAGGTAGCCCCCCGGAAAGGAGTAGAGGGCCGACAGCAGGTTGTCCATGGCCTGCAGCAGGCCGATGGCCATTGCGCCACCGCCCAGGGCCAGGATATAGATGGGCAGAAAGCGTTCGGCCATGCGTTCGCCCATTCCCACCAGCACCACCATGGCCAGCACGCCGACGGTGCTGCGCTGCAAGCCGAGAAAGCCGGAGACCCGGGCAAAGCGGGATGGTATGGTTTCATGGTAACCGTTCATAGAACCTTTGAACCCGTGAACGCCTATGTTTCATGAGATGCCATGTTTTTCTTCTACGCTTCAGTTCCGGCCACATCGAGCCGGCACCAGGCATACAGGGCGTCGTAGACCTCAAACTGTCCTGCTATGTTTTCCAGGTCGTCCGGATAGCGCAGGCTGTAGCCCACCGCGATGGCTTCGAAGCCCGCCGCCAGGGGATCGGCATCCAGGCGGTTGGTGTCCGCGGCATTGATGATTCTGGCCATGCGCAGCAGCGCCTTGTCGGTCAGTTCGTAATCCTTGATGATCACGTCAAAGGTACACAGGTCCTCGCGGTGGTGCAGTTCGGCCCCCGGTGTGTCAAAGGCAATCGCACCCTCTTTTTCGGCAATTTCCATCACCTTGCTCTTGGGCACGAAAAGGAATTCGGCATCCGAGTCGATGAACCGTGTGATCAGCCAGGGACAGGCCACGCGGTCGACGTGTACATGGGATCGAGTTATCCATTTCATTTTAGTTCTCCTCTTGTTTACAGACCTCGTTGAATAGTTTACTGGTTTACTGGTTGATTGAGTTGATTGGTTTATTAAGTTGATTGAGTATGTTGATTCTTTCTTTTTTTCAAGTAAGCGATATATCCATTAAGCATTTTATTAACTGTATATAACCATCTGCTTTGATCTCTTCTAAAGAATCATAATGATTTATAAGCCATCGCCGATCGCCCCATTCATTTTACTTAATCAACCAGTCAACTCAATCAACTTATTCAGTCACCCTAATCAACCAATCAACGATATCTGATTTATGGCAAAAACTATTGTTCCCGGGTCCCGAAATAGGCCAGCGTTTTGTCCACCAGTGCCTGGACATCCTCAACCAGGTGGTTGAACTTTCCGTTCAAATCGTCGGCCAGGTGCTGGACATACTCCCGGGCCGCCTCCTGGCCGTACTTTTCCTCGAACATCCGGCTGAATTCGAGTACGCGGGTGATGTCGTGGCGTTCGTTTTTGTGCAGGGGGTCATCGATCCATTCATGAACCTCGCGATAGGGTTTGCTGGTTCGCTGGATGCTGATTTCGGTATGTTTTTCGATGCTCGGCATAGGTCTTCTCCTTCGTTTTCTATTGGTTTATTCAAATTTAGAAAACCTGGTCCTCTGGGCCTCCGGCTCGTAGGGGTATGACCCTACGCCTCGGAGAGCCAGGTCAGAGATGATCGGCTCTGCCTTGAAACAAATTCAAAGTGTGGAGTGAACTAAAGTTATAAGTGATCTAAAGTTGATGGTTCGCTTCGCTCTGTCGTTTATAAAAAAAGATAGAATTCCTTAACTTTAGGCACTTTAGGCACTTTAGCTCACTTTAGCTCACTTTAGCTCATTTTAGGCACTTATATGTAATAAAACCAACACTCCCTTCCAGGGGGCAAACCAAAGCCGGGCCCTCTGGACCCGGGTATCTACTTACTCGGATTCATTGCCTACAGGCGGCAGATTCCCCCTTGAGCCGCTGAAAATAGGCGTACAGGTTTTCAAACAATCGAAACCCTTCCGCCATGCGTTGGTCATCGTTCGGTTGGGAGGCCACCAGACCGGTCAAAAGGGCGTTGAAACCGTCCGTTTCGGCGTGGTCGTATTTGGCGTCTTTCAGATCGATGTCGTGGACCACTTCGGCCAAGGGACAAGCGCCCGGTCCTGGAACCGGCAGCGTTGGATCATGACCTCAAACGTACATCGATCTCCCTCGTGGGTGTATTCTCCGTCGAACATATCGAAGCGAAGTTCACCCGGTTGGGGGGTATACGTCGTTGCGTCGACGAATTTAAAAACCGCTGCGTTGTCCACAAAACGCCGGATCAACCAGGCACACGCAATGCGGTCGACAAAGAGGTTTTTTCGTGTCACCCAGATTTTCCCTTTCAGATTGTCGAGCCCATCCTTAACGGCGGGTCGCGGCCGATGCCTGACCCGACAAACGGGCCGCCAGGTCTTTTATCAAGATTTCTGCGGTCCCCCGCTCCGATGCGTGAAAAAAATCAATGGCCGCAACTTTATCCAGGCGGCGCTGCAACCTGGACACTAGCGCCGGTCCCCTTCACCGCCGGGTCCTGGGGATCGTTCTGTCCGCAAGACCAGTCGGCAAGCAAAAGGCGGGCGTCCTGGGATGATCTTTTCGTAATCCGACTTACGAGCGTTTTGAAACAGGGCGACAACCTGCTCATCGGCCAGACCTTCCACAAACCGCGCCTCGGAGATAGACCCGTCCCCGCCACCCTCGACAATCTCCTTGAGCGTCCAGCTTAAATCCTCACGTGACTGTTCTGAAAGGGGCATGGCATAGACCGATTGCTTGATTGCCACAGCCCCCACCTGCTGCAACCGCCGCCATATTTTCACTCGCAGGGCATTGGGCTTGGGGGGAATCTGGTGAATCAAAAGCAGCCATTTTTTTGAATCGATGCTTATCATTATAAAACCAAGTTCAATTGTTACATCAATAATGTATCAATAGTTACATATTGTCAAGGCCGGAGCTCAAAAAAAATTTGAACCGGAGTTTGAATTAATTTGGATTTTGCCATCCCGCTGGTAAATCCTCAAACAGTGATTAATTTGAAGGCAATCATCCATGTGTGGTTAAAAAAATCGGTGTTTTTGACTAAATAGACCTTGTTGAATAGTTTACTAGTTGAATGGTTGATTAGGTAAATTATAGTCATAATTTTAGAATGTTACGATTGTCGAAACATGATGTGTCCAATTATTTTGCAAATATGGCATAAATCTATATTTACAACCACTTAACCAATCAGCTAATCAACTAATCAACCAATCAACGATATTTGTAATCATAAAAACCAACCGGTTGTTAAGGTAAGCTTGGCCTGCAACCGTAATAAATAGTGGGGAATTACAGCGATGCAAACCAATTTAGAGGATTTGAAAGAATCCAACGAGTTTTTAAACCTGCTGCTTGACAATATAAATTCTGCGGTCCTCATTGCCGATGAAGATCTGCAGATCCATGAATTTAACAACTCCTTTCTCAATCTGTTTGACAACGCGGCGGAATGCACGTTGGAAAAAGGTTTTGGTGAAGTTTCGGGATGCATCAACGCTGTTTTGGAAAATAAAGCCTGTGGTCTAACGTCACAATGCGGCAATTGCATCCTGCGTCGCTCCCTGATCGACAATCTCATTAACAGTGCACCGGTGAACAGGCAGCTCATGAAGCGCATTTTTTATATAGACGGAAAACCCATCCAGAAATATCTCCAGTTCACTACACGAGCAATTACCTTCCAGGGCCGCAAAATGTTTTTAGTGATCATTTACGATGTTACCGATATCGAAAAACAAAAAATGGAACTCCAAAAAAAGCAGGAACTGATCATGCGGGATCTGGACGCAGCGGCCTGCATTCAACAAAGCCTGTTGCCGGATAAATCCCCCACCATTGAAAACATTCAAGTTGCATGGAAATTCGAACCCTGTGAACAGATCGGCGGCGATATATTCAACATCCACAACATGGATGAACGTAACGTCGGACTGTACATGCTGGACGTCTGCGGCCATGGTGTACCGGCTGCTTTAATTTCAGTGGCGGTATCCCAGTTTTTAAACAGCGGCGAAGGCCTTCTGGGGGATAACTGCGAACTTACTTCTCCGGAAATCGTATTGAACCGATTGAACCGGGCGTTTACGTTTGAACGCTTCGACAGTTTTTTCAGCATCATCGGTATGTCCATCGATGTTCAAGAAGGCTGGCTGACTTACAGTTGTGCCGGACATCCACCACCGATCCTCCTGGGCCCGCATGGAAGCCTGAAGGTTCTTGATCGCCGGGGCCCAATTATCGGTATTAACGGGGGCAAGCCTTTCGGCGAGGAAACCATAAAACTGCACCCAGGTGACAAAATCGTATTGTATACCGATGGCCTTCTTGAAAACCGCAGTCCGAAAGGAGAGCTTTTCGGGAAAATGAAATTTTACGATAGTTTACAAAAATACCGCCATGAACCGATACAAAAAATGGTGGATGCCGTTTATGCAACGGCCAGGGATTTCCGCCAGGCCACAAAACCGGATGACGATATCAGTATTTTAGGGGTGGAATACACCGGAAAAGCCGCAAATCATTTCAGCATATAATCGACTCAAAGGGGTGTGAATCAAGACTGTTGGTAACCGGTAGTCATCCCCTCTTTATCAAAAGAGGAGGTTAATTACCTGGAGTACTGGAGTATTGGAGTGATGGATTGATGATTGGTTGATATAGGTAAAAGAGTAAAAATCAGATCTATTTCCGCTTTTACGCCCAACACTCCATTACTCCAATACTCCAGCGCTCCTACACTTTACATGTCGACATACCACAAATTGCCACGTATATTCCAATAGCCAACGGTCTTGATTCACACCCAGCCCGGCTGAATAATTTTACGGATCAGGTCATTGGGTTTGGTTTTCAGATTCAATTCCGGATAAACGCGGGTGCCCGGCTGAGCGACTTGAGTCAGGTTTCCTTTTTCATCGCGCAGGGTCTCGATGCAGGTGCTTCGGACCGCTTGCCGGGGGCTCAATATTTCCACCCGGTCGCCTGTCCCGCATTTATTGCGAACCTCCATAAGGGTGCGACCGTCATCATGTGCGGTCAGAACTTTACCGATGAACAAATGGGTTTCTGCGCCCATGTTAAAATCGTAATCGGGTACTGTCTGTTGCGGATCATCAAAGTAAAAACCCGTACAAAATCCCCGGCGATCGATTCTGTTCAGTTCGACCAGCCATTCGGCCTGTACTGCGTAGCCCATAGGATCCTGGTAATATCGATCGATGGCTTCCCGATAGACTTTTACCACCGAGGCCAGATAATTGATCCCTTTCATGCGGCCTTCAACTTTAAGTGCCGTTACACCGGACTCGATCATGGCAGGGATATGTTCGATCATACAGAGATCTTTAGAGTTGAAAATGTAGGTCCCCCGGTCGTCTTCGGCGATGGGCATATATTGTCCGGGCCGGGTTTCTTCCATCAGCGTGTATTTCCAGCGGCAAGGATGGGTGCACATGCCCCGATTGCTGTGGCGGTTGGCCATAAAACTGGAGAGCAGGCAGCGGCCTGAGTAGGCAATGCACATAGCCCCATGGATGAAAGCCTCGATTTCAATTCGGGTTTGCTGCCCGACGGCTTTTATCTCGGCCAGGGTCAGCTCCCGGGCCAGGTTGACCCGGCGAATCCCCAGCCGCTCCCAGAATTCAACGGTTTTATAATTGGTGCTATTGGCCTGGGTGCTGAGATGCAGGGGGATATGCGGCATAAGCTCACGGGCGGTCATAAAAACACCTGGATCGGCCACAATCACGCCATCAGGTTCCAAATCGCCCAATTTCTCAAGATAGGCAGCAATAAACGGCTGCTCATCATTACGTGCATAAATATTAACCGCCACATAGACCTTTACACCGCGATCATGGGCATAAGCGACCGCCTGCTTGATTTCTGCCAGACTGAAGTTGCCGGCAAAATTTCTTAAGCTGAAATCCTTCCCCCCGAGATAGACCGCATCGGCACCATAGTGAATAGCGATTTCCAGCTTTTCAAAATTGCCGGCCGGAGCCAGCAGCTCTACTTTATCTGTAATGTCCACATTAGGACAATATGCACGTATAGGCATCGTTAATCGTCTAAGCCATTTTTTTTGTAGATTCCATGTGCCTGTCGGACCGAATTAACTATTTGGTATTTTTATAATAAAATGTTAACTGGAGGATTATATTAATTTCCATAAACAATACGACCGTTTATAACGGTCATTAAGACTCTTACTTTTAGAATATCGTCTGACGGAATTGAGGTAATATCACGATTCAATATCGTCAAATCCGCCATGGCGTTGACAGTTAACTCGCCGCAGCGGCCTGCAAGACCAGATACCTTCGCAGCTTGCGATGTATATCCAGTAATGGCTTCAACGACGGATATTTTTTGATTTGGCAACCAACCATCTGGGAATCGTCCCTGGGAATCCTGCCGAGTGACAGCGGCGTGAATTCCCGTTAAAGGATCCAGGCTGACGATTGGCCAATCAGACCCAAATATAAGGTTGCATTTCATATCTAAAAGAGTTTTTAAGGGTGAAGAAAGAGCGGCTCTTTCAGTTCCCAGATTCTCTTCGGCGGGAATCGCGTCACCGCGGATATGTAAAGGTTGCATTGAGGCAACTAGCCTTGGATGATGCATTGCCCTTATATCTTCCCGAGCTGGATGTTGAAAATGTTCAATTCTCAAGGGAGCGGTTCCCAAGTCGAGTTGTATACATTCTTGAAATACAGAAAGATTAAACCCTATAGCTTTATCTCCAATAGCATGAAGCAGAATTGAATAACCCGCCTCAGCTGCTTTTTTTATGTTTTCGCGATAGCCATCAAGATCTTCCATCCTGGGGCCACCACTTTTGTCGCTATTCATATAGGGCTGACGCAGCCATGCGGTCCTTGTTCCTAACGTGCCGTCCGTCCAACCTTTGACGCCGTTGATAGTCATTCTTTCTGGATATCGATCATGATCGACATCCAATAATTGATCTAGAAAATCAATAGGTATTTTTATATTAAATTTCAATCCATCCGGATTATCGGAAAGGACTTGTTCATAGATCTTTAATTCATCCCAGCCATGAATAATATCGTGAACTGATGTTAAGCCGAGAGAATGCGCATACTCAACCGTGTTTGCAAGCATACGCACTCTTTCATGATCATCCGGGACCGAAATCTTGGATCCAACTAAATTCATGGCTTGTTGAATTAAAAGTCCGGTAGCGGTCCCAGAGGAAGGACTTCGAACGATTCGACCATCAAAAGGATCGGGTGTATTAGAATTGATCTCTGCCAATTCAAGTGCCTTCGTATTAGCGACCGAGGTATGGACATCATAACGTGATAAAAAAAATGGGACGGTTTGAGCACAAATCATCCAGCCATGATTTGTCTGGAAGCAACCCGGCCATCAAGGTTTCATCCCAAAAGCCGCCAGTAACCCAGGATTGACCAGGGTGTTTATCGAGCCAGGCTTTCAAGATTTTGCGGAATTCATCTTTTGATGTCACTTCACGCAGATCAGCCTGATCCATATTCGCGGCGCCCAATAACATATGCGCATGGGTATCCACAAAGCCGGGGATCACCAACGCTTCGGGAAGTGAAATTATGCGAGCGCCCGTGCGATGTTCAGATAAAACCGTTTCATTCTTTCCGAGGGCCAGAATTCCGCTGTCATCAAAAACGATCGCACCTCGCGCTGTTTTTCCACTCGGCAAGAGCAAAAATACATCACTTAGTAATGTTTTCCCAATCATCTATACCCCTATAAGTTTATTTTACTTCATCGGGGTTTAATTTCGAAGAACAGCGCAGTTTACCCCGTGAAACCTGTCCGTTTTTTTGTTTAACTGGGGCGTATTTAACCAGGGTGTCCCAAAAGTTTTTAAATAATCGTAATGTTCTGTAATTACAACTATAATTTACCAAATCAAATTCTTTTCCTTACTCAATCAACCTAATCAACCAATCAACTTCTTCTCCCCTCAATCAACCAGTCAACTAATTAACCAATCAACGTTTTTTCCTTTGACCTTTCTCCTTTTGCCTTTAGCCTTTAACCTTCTTTCTCTTAATCAACCAATAAACTATTCAACGAGGTGTGAAATTACAAACAATATCCAATGACCAAAAATCCAAATCTCAAACGAAGGATGTGATAACGAAATTATTTCATATAGATAGAGTTAATGGTTTCGTAAAAAGTAGAATTCTTTCTTTTATCTGGATACCCGCGAAGGCGGGTATCCAGGCGGTTCCGTGACTTTTTACGAATTCATCATCGTTAGTCGAAAGCCATTTCTGTTTGCCAGGCTTGCCAGACCTTTCCAACAAGCTCAGGCCCCGGCTTCAGCGTTATTTTGCCGGGCTCCCATCCGGACGGCGTTGCTTCCTTTCCTTTACTCTCTCTGAC